>Ga0209416_1000789_pt1 | contig 27796 bp, 50 predicted proteins | sample RifGroF1_FD_184001 | JGI IMG/M metagenome (GOLD analysis project Ga0209416, IMG submission 184001) | Groundwater microbial communities from Rifle, Colorado, USA - Groundwater F1 (SPAdes) (version 2) | ecosystem: Environmental > Aquatic > Deep subsurface > Groundwater | place: Rifle, Colorado...
CTTCAACCTCTACTTCTTGGTAGATGACTGCTGGGTCAGCAATGAGCATGTCAATCACTTGCTCGGCCGTCACTTCTTTTTCTAGGATTTCATCTACCTCACCATCGTCACCGTGTTTGAATACACTGATTGTAAATTTTGCCATTTTATATTTTTAACTTTTCAAGTGCGTGGGTGATTTCATATGACGCATACTCATTAAGTGTCTGTGACATAAACATTTTCAAATTTTCTTTTTGAGATGACGGGACAATAGAGGTGACGAGGCATCTCTCTCGCACTTTGTTGTTTACGGTTTGTGTTTGACGTAAGACAGAGTAGTGGCACTGTCCAGTCTCTGGATTTTTCCAATAGATTAATCTATAAGTTGAGTTACCCAATTCGATTGTGATTTGCTGCTGGTACATAATTTATATTATTTATCGTGGTTTATATTCTTTGCCTGGCTCTAGTGGCTTGGTCATATCTGCACGTCGCTCAAGTGTGTTCATTACCTCATCAAGACTGATGGGTCGGTAGCCTCTGATGTCTGGCGCAGCATCGTAGTGATAGGAAAGTTGGTAACCCACAGCTTCAGCTTCGTCTCGCCTGTGGTCGTTATCAATCATCGTGAGTATTCTACGCTCACCGTCACCATGAAGGTGGCCGTGTACGTTGGCATAGAGCCCAGGCAGTACGCCTACTGGTGCATGAGTAAACAAAATCATCTTCTTTCGTACCCGCATAACTATCTCTTCGCAGACAAAGTCCCAACCGTGTGAGAGGTACCATGAGTATGATTTGTTGTCGTGGTTGCCTCTGACCAGTATCTTCTTGCAGCGTAGATTTTTGATTAGCGCATGTACTCTTTCATCGGCACCGATACAGATGTCACCCAAGTGTATGAGGGTGTCGCCTTCGTCTAGGAGAGCTATTGAGTCCCAAAGTCTTTGCTCATAGTCATCTGGCCGACCAGCGCCCATCTCTTTGATGCGCTCATGATTAAAGTGGGTGTCTGTGATGATGTAAGTTTTCATATACGGTCTGCAAATGGTGAGTCTGCAAAATCTTCTGTGACCTTGCCTCTTCCCATGTTATTAAGTTCAAAGTCTCGTTCTGCTTGAGAGAGTGCAGTTGTTTTTCGATACTTTTTTTCTTCAGGTGGTTTATAGAGTGGCACGTAGTCGTCGTCGAGTAGTCCCATATCTATTTTTTAGTAGCAATGACCTCTGCAAACTTCACAAAGTATAGTTCGTCCTCACCATCTTTAAAGGTGAGCATCGAGAAATCTTGAAAGAAAACTGTGTCGCCTACTACTACGTGCATACCTTCAGTATGCGGGTCTGTTGCAATGACCTCGGCACTTGTAGGGCGCTGCTTCTTCTTTGAAGCATCTGGAATATAAATACCTGATGCGGTCGTCTCTTCTTCCTTCTCAGGTTGTTTAACCTGAATATAGCCGTTGAGTGGAAATATCATTTGGTGTGAGTTAAGTCGTAGTGCAGGTTGTACTTCGCATTGAATCTTTCTTTTGAAGTGAAGACCATGACCCAGAACTCGATTGTAGCAATAAAAGCTGGGATAAGTGTCCAGCAAAAGAGTGCGTACATGGTGCCTGCTACTGTGTTGCCTAGATAAAATTTGTGGCCACCTACCCATCCTAGAAAGAGGGTGAGTATAAGTGCGGTTGTTTTACTTTTTCGGTTCATTTTAAGTGTGCTTATATTTACAATTTTTGAGCAATCTATGCGTGCTCATCACTATGGCCGTTGTTTGATAACAGCCATAGTGTGAGAAAACAATTAGTCAGCTACAGTCTCTTCAAACGACTCATCCTCATCCTCTGCCAACTTAACTTCTGTGAAGTCTACGTAGAACTGTTGGCCGACACTGAACTTGCCGTGAAGCGCAGGGTTTGCAATCAAAATCTCGAACGTGGCTGAAGGCGAGAAGTGTGCATACGTGTTGTTCTCATCACTACCATCTTCTGGGTAGGTATCTTCGCGTGAAACTGCACGCATCTTTAATGCTTCAGAGTCACCATTTGCTTCTACTGACTCAACGACGAGCTTTGCTCGCATTGTTACTTCTTCTGTATTCATAGTGGTAATTTATTGGATAATGCGACCATCTTTCAACCTATACATTTTACCATTTTACGTTGTCTTTGTGTGTACAGACTGTGGTATGTGTTGATGAAGTCGATGTCGATTTGCTTGAGTGTGTAGTCCATTTCAACCAGTGCCTCAAGAGTTTTGCCCAGCAGATTGATTGTGCCGCCATCAGAGTTCAGATATGCCTCATTGCCGATGTGACAACCAAAGTTATGAATGGGACAACTGTTGAAGACTGACTCGTTGTGTTTACCATCAATGTAGTGCCGAGTGCTCGGTGACATGATGTGGTGAAGCACGTCTTGTTGGTTTCTGCCGCATATCATGCATGAGTACCAGTAGAGCCAAACGTGTCTGGTCTCATTGCTGAAGCGGTTACGAAGTCCCGACTGTTTCATTTTTTGTTTTGTTAAATGCATCGAATATCTTTGCAAAGTTGTGCATCACCTCTGGTCGGTCCCCATATCTTTTTTCAATAGACTTGGCGAGTTCTTCTGTTTCTTTGCTCATGGTCTTGGGTCACTTAGCTCTTCGCCGCTCTCATTGTTATGAGTCTTGTCAATCTCTACGAGGGCTAGGTCATCTTCTTGATGATGATGTGAGTCACTGTGATGCTCACAGCCGCACTCTTTGCCAAGAAACTGACCCATCCTATCAACTGGTTTAATTCCGTGCTTGTGAGCGATTTTTTGGATGTCTTCACCCAGTTCATGCATAGCTTCTTCAACTGAGCAATTGCGTTCCACTGGTGTCGAGCCTTCCATCTCAAAGCTTGAGTAGGCTACAAGCTCAAGAATCTCACCGACCATCTGATTCATTCGATTTGCGTCTTCAATTTTCATGTTACCGACTTAGATAGATTGATAATGCCTCAATCGAACTCTCGGCCTGGATGTCACCCTTATCACTGACATACCAGTATGCGTCTTCAAGTTGGAACTTCTGCAGTCGAGTGAGGTCGTTTACTACATTGACCTGAGTAAACTGTACGCCCGATGTTAAGTAGCCAAAGGCTTCACCGTTATGTCGGACGACAAAGTGCTCTACTGGTGCAGTGCATCGAGGTGAGTGCTGGTAGTTCAGATTAGTGCAGGCAATGACTGCGCTGATTACGACCGTTAGTGTGGGTATCATATGTTGTGTGATTGTTTTTGGCCGTTCTTGCCGACCAGTGAATAAAATAACCAGAGGTCTTTGGTACGCATCCTGTGCTGGCATTTTCTATTGTCCAGTCTGACTGTGTGTACGTAGTCACTGCCCTTGGTACCCGTGACTAGCAAAGCGATAATTTCGCCCTGTCGGTTTGGTTCATTGTGCTGCCATATCTGGCCGCGCTTTATTTTATGTCGTTCTGAAGGTGGTGGTAATTTCATAGCAAGGGTTTGTTGATATATCCTTTCTTGGTATGCACTCTAGGGTTGTCAAAGATTTTTTCAAGAAGTTCGATATCGACACTCTTGCGCGTCAGTTGGGTGCGTCCCTTCTTTGGGTGTTTCAACATTGTCTGTACCGTCATACGGTTGTGCCAGACAATCAGTAGCACTCCGTCTCTTTTGAATAATAGCTGTGAAAATTCTGGCCTGTGCTTGTATAGTTCCCAACCGTACGAAGCGGCCAGGAAACTAATGTCTTCAGCGCATAGGTTCTTTGTCATGGTCTTGCCATTCGTGAGGTCGCATGATGCGACTTGCTGCTGCCAATTCTGTAAAACCTTTTTGCATCTCTTCTAGCTCAGCGCGGTCAACGTACACCGACCAGTACGATACGACCTTGTCTTCTGTTTTCTTTCTGAAGCAGAAGAACCCATACTCGTCTTTGTACTTCGGACTACTTGGTGCTGGTAGGCCAAAGATGAAGTCATACGATGGGTACTGGACCCAAAGAGTGACCATGATGTCCTCACCTTCTACTGGTGTATACACCATCGTCTCGCCAGTAGTTACGCTGGGTTCGACGGTACCTTCAACGTATGTTTGAACTGTAGTGGGTATAGTCTTCATGTACTAATCATTTTAACATCAATTAGTTTCTTCTCTAATAAATAGCTGAGTAGCTTGGCTAAAGCGTTAGCAAGGTTTTCGTCGCGCGACTGACTATCGACATGAGTGTATCCACCATCGTTGGTGATGTAGCAAAACCAATACTTTTTTGGTTGGTTAAAACTTATGTGTAGATTTTTATATGTGAAGTGCCTCTCAAGTCGGTGTGAACCTTTGTAGTAGAAAGAGATATTATTCAACATCTCCCCCAGCTCAGCTACGGTGTAGGCGGGTATATCATCAACCATGGCTTCCTCATCATAGCCGCCCTCAATTGGCTCAAAATATTGGAGATAGTGAGTCTCATTTCCGAACATGTTTGAGTATGTCCAATAAAACAAACTCTTCTGCTTCACTCCCAACTCATCCAACTTCTTTGCTAGCTCTAGTGAGCAAACTAGGTCTTCTGATTTCATATCGAACCTTGATTATTCTGCAACCGTGCTGATTGGTAGCGTTCACCCTCTTTCACACGTATTGCCGATTGAATAAATGAGACCATCTTTTCGTTAGCGTCAGTGATGTTCTCCCACTGATTTTTGACCACGTCCTTCTCAAGAACAAAGTCAGCTAATTGTACCACTTCGCCCGCAACTGCTGCACGTGCCTCGGTGACTTTTACACCAGAGTGCATCAATGCAAGCAATCTTTCTTTTTCGACCTCGTCCAGCTTCTGTGTGTACACATCGCGTTCTGCGCGTGCGCGAGCTGACTTCTGGCCGAGGTAGACGTATGCACCAGTGAGCTTACCCCCTGTGCGTATCATCTCATCAAGGTTTTGCTTATCTAGTGGCACATCGAAGAGTTTGCGGCCAACTAAGAATACATAGTCCACCATCTTGTCCTCGGCTCTGAACTGGGCAATGTCTTTGATTTGGGCGAGAGCGGCTTCACACTTGGCTCGGTAGATGCGAACGATGTCACTATCGTTATCACTGGTTGGGGTGCTGAAGTCGTCAGTCTTGGCCTCTTTCTTTTTTGCCATAGTTAGATGATATCAATTTTAGGCTTATTGGATGGGCGGTAGTAGAAGTTTTTATGCATGGTCGGCTCTTCACCAAGCTCTTTGCCGTATGCTGCTTCAAACTCCCAGCCTTCTTCTTTCAAGTCGTGAATAATTGCACCGAGTCGAAGAATGTAGTGATGGAACGCCCAAAAGTTGTCGACATATCCAACTTCGTTGATGCGTTCGATGACTCTTTCTTTTTGGGTTTTCTTTTCACTCATGTTGTTTGCTGACTATTCGGCCTCTTCCTTGTCTGCTAACCGCTTCATAGCTTCGCCCTTCAATGCTTTGACTACTGGTTCGTACTCTGCCTTCAGTTGCTCATTCATGCCTGTGAGCTTCGCATACTTTGCAATTGAGTGGATGAGGCGGCACTTGTCCATCTCTGCGATTACTACTACTTCACCACTGTCGTTTGTGAATGATTCCATATTTTTGTATTGATTATATTTAATTTTCTTTAGGCCATTTGTCACACAAGGCCTCTAGCATAAAGACTACATTTTCAAGTCCAAGCTGACCCTTCTTTAGTTCACGCTCGTCCAGCCTGTTCTCTAGTGAGCCATGGTCTTTGTAAGAACCGCCACCGCCATAACTCATGTCAATTGCGGCATGGTCTATAAAGACTTTGATTGCCTCGATGTCTTTCTTGTTTGCTTTTACTCGACCGCTATGTGTGTACATACTAGTTGGCTGAAATTGATACCTGCACGTCTTCGTAGATGCGTACACCCTTGATGTCACGAGCGCCTGCGTTCACTGCGTTGCGGATGAGCTTGTCTACTGGCTCACAGTATTCACGAGGCACCTCTGATGCCTTGATGACTTCAAACTTCCAAACCTTTTTGGTCGTTGTTCGACCTGCTGCAGTTGCTACTGTAGGCGCTGCACGTTCGACTGACTTTACTGGGTCGAGTATGAGACTCTTGCCAGCTTCTTCACGAGCCGCGTTGGCCTTGTCTCTACGAGCCTGGGCAATTGCTTCTTTTCTCTGCGCTTCTGCTTCTTGCTCAAGCGTGTATGTACTAATGGCGGCCTTTACGGTACGTATCGCTTTGTCGAGCGGGTCGGTCTGACCCTTGAACATCAGGTTGATGTTTTTTACTTGGTCATTGAGCGGCTTAACAAAAAAAGTGCGCATAGTTTCAGCGCCATCGTACTTCGTTTTGAGTCGAGCCAAAAAGTCAGTAGCAGTACTCACATCAGCTTCGGTCTTGATGACCAGACTCTCTGCTTGTTGCTGTAATGACACTACCTCTTTGGCAATAACTGCGACTTCTTGTTCTGGTGTCTTCTTCGCCATAAATGTTTCAAATTAGGTGACGAACTGCGCTAAAACGGCAGCTCTGTATCTATACTACTATTTCGGTCATCATTGTCAATACTGTCAATGTTGTCAGGTGTGAACAACTGCCCTTTACGGCGGAGTATTTCTTTTCTGAAGTTGTCACGCCACACACCATCAGCAAAGTTCTCAGCACACCATTCAATGTAGCCCTGCGGTAGTTCATGGATGTGGGTACCTTCATGTTTACCAAACGATATCACCCCCTCGGGGTAGCTTTCACCTTCAGTGCGTTTTTTGGGAGCAACAACGCCACTCTTGCCTGCAGTAAGTTTGCCTACATTGCTGTGCAGCTCGTGCAGTCTTGGCTTCGGTTCTTTAATGACAAACTCTTCGATGTGGCCGAAGGTATCTACGTTGCCACAAATGTCGATTAGCTTGCAGTTCTCTTTGCCTTCAGCGATACGTACGCCTCGGCCGACCATCTGGTAATAGAGGATTAGCGAGCGAGTTGGTCGAGCGAGAATAACACAATCAAGTTCTGGAAAGTCAAAGCCCGTAGTGAGAACACCGACGTTGGTCATTACCTTAATTGCACCACTCTTGAAGTCGGCCAGCAGCCTTTCACGCTCTCTCTTTGGTGTGTTTGCCGATACTGTTGCAGCACTGATACCAAGGGCACGTAGCTCAGCACTCAAGTCTTCAGCTTCAGCCACGAACACGCAGAAAATTAAAGTGTGTTTTGCTTCATGCTTAATGATTGAACGTGCCACCTCACCGACCAAACCAAACTGCTCGTTGTACTTCTTCAGAGCATCCTGGTCGAAGTCCATACCCGTGCTGTTCAACTTAATGTTTTGCGGTAGGTAGCCTGTCGATTGATGATAATCAAGAGGGCAGAGGTAGCCCTGGTCGTAGAGGTCTTTCACTTGCGTGATGTGTACGATGTCATCGAAGATACGCGGCTTCGTTCGATGCAAAAATCTAGCTTCAGCGTGGCCGAAACTAGAGTGCATACGATACGGTGTTGCTGACATACCTAGGACCCGACAACCTTTGCGGCTGAAGAAATCCAAGTACATGCCGCCCTTCGCATTAGCGGCGTGGCACTCGTCCATGATGATGTTCTTGAAGTGGTCAAACAGCTCTGGCTTATTGTTCACGCTGCCGATAGTTGCGAAGGTAATGTGCCCGATATCTTTGCGGCCTGCTGACGCACTGAATACACCGACATCATGAAAGCCGAAGCCGTGGGTCTTCTCGACGTTCTGCTCAAGTATTTCTTTGCTTGGCTGAAAGACCAGAGTCGGCTCTGACAGTTGGGTTGCAATCGAAGCAATCACCAGGCTTTTGCCACTACCTGTGGGTAGTACTGCCAGGCCGTTGCGGTCTTTCTTTTGTGTAAAGATTTCAATACCTGCAGACACTGCATCTTGTTGATATTCACGCAGTTCGTACATGCTATTTTTGTTCAGGTCGGCGAGTACCGTTGATGATGTCTTCTAGCTTCTGAAGGTCAACAACTTTGTTTGCCCACCAACGCCAAAGGAATTGAGGCCAGTACTTCGGTCTCTGCTTCAGACATTCATCGAACGCCTGGAGACGCTGCATGAATTGTTCACGGTAGCCTTGTGAGTACTTCTTTGCTTCTTTGCGAGCTTCGCTTCGCAGCTTCTTACCAATACTAGACATATATTATTTTTGTGTTTTATCTGGTTCAAATGACACTACGTAAAATGAAAGTAGTGTCTTTTTTTCGTTGATGTCGGTAACTACAGCGTCAGGTACGGACATGTCAATCATCGTCTTACCACCAGACCACTTCACTGACATCACTGTTGCGTGGAACTCAATCGGTGGGCACTCATCCCGCTTCTGCTGCCACTCTTGCTTCGCATCTTCAATTTGCTTTCTGATACGTCTGACCTTCTCGTCCTTCAGGTCGTTGAGTAGTGACGGCTCGTTAACCACCACTTCGATGCGACCAATAAGAGATTCGATTCGATTTGAGTAGGTCTCGTCATTAAAGAGTAGCTGCACAAAGTATGCTCGGTGCGACTGGTCGATGACTGCGTCTACCTTCATCTTCATTGACCAAAACATATCCTTTAGAGTGAGTACGTTGAGTGAAAAAGGTTTGCTTCCCTTTTTGTTGGTGACCCTCTTGAATGAGATACCTGATGTTGATTTCTTTGCCATTTTATATTAGTTATCGAATAGATTGGTTTGTCCTACATCCTGCGCTTCTGGTTCACACGTGGTGCAGACCTCTTTGAGCATACGCTCGTGGTCTACAGTGGTGCGTTTCATGTGGCACAGGTTGCAGATATAGTTGTACCGTCTGCGCCATTTGTGTGGTACGAATGGTTTGCGCTTAGCCATATACCAGTTTGCCTACTGCTGCAGGCGAATGTTTACCCCTCGGCGTTCGATGATACCTAGGGTCGCTTTCTATAAGACTGAGAGCGAAGCGGCAGATTTTGGTGGCAACATCTTCGTCTTCAGGGAATTTGCCGAGTTTTATCATTTTAGTATCTTGGCCGTCGTTGATGTCGGCTATCAAGGTACCTTGTGTGTGGTACCAGTTAAAATATGCACGAAGCTCTGGATGGACGATGCGTAGGTGGTACTCGTTAACTACCTCACTCTTGAGGCCATAGGCTTTGAAGAGAAAAGTGCGGGACTTCGGTACGTCAATAAAGTTTTTTCTTCGACTCATATCACACGTATCGTCTTAACGTCTTTTTCTTTCCAGAATGAATTGTCACCACCTGTTGCTGCCCGCAGGTGTGCCAAGAACTCTCTGCGTTGTTTCACAGCTTCTCTTCTAGTGCTTGCAGCAGTCCATTTTGGGTACCAACACAAGTGCCACCCACCATCACGCATACGCACGAAGTTTGCATATAACCTCTCATACTTTGAGAGTGACATCAGTATTGCTTTGTCTAGTGGCTTTGGCATATGTGTCTAATCTTTAAATCTCATTAGAAATAAATAGCTGAGTAAGAACCACCAACCAGAGTGCCCTAGCCAAAATACGATATAGGCAGTGCCACTCATGATGATGAGGTTATAGACGGTGACGGCGATTATTGCTGTTGTTTTATGCATATACTTTTTTAGTCCAATTTTCTGCTTCAATACCTGCAATGACCGCCTCGACCCTGCGCTCAAAGTTCTGCAGGTTTTTTGTACTGCGGGTGGTCTTGAATTGATGCAATGCTTTCTTTGAAGATGGTCTTGTATCAACCCAGTTGAGCAGTATGCGTTTTGGTATGACGTTCACTAGATGCCAGTGCACCCACGCTTGAAAAGTGAGCTGGTCATCGAAGTTCACACGCTCTTGAGTCCAGCCATCAGGGTGAGCCATAGTCGCACCACCAGTTTTGTTCTCAATGATGGTGAGCTGGTCATACACATACCCATCAAGGGTTGCTCTGAAGCGCCAGCCTTTGAACTCACAGACCTGCACAACTTCTGCAGGGGTCACTGGTAGTTGCTTTATTACTCGTTCGAAGAGTCCCCCTAGTCGGCTGCCCGAAGGCACCTTTTTACCAACTAGAAACTGAGTGATAGGGAAGTCACGAAACTGGTATAGATACGAGAACGCGGAACCTGCGAGCATCTTTACATTTTGCGTGCGGCGTACCCCGAGCACGTACTCGATGTAGAACGCTGGCGGGTCTTTCTCATACAGTAAAAACTGTGATGATGAGAGTGTCTTTGTATACGGGTACAGACTCTTGCTGTCGTATTCTGGTAGTGTCAGTTCAGTAGTCATGCTATTTGTTTTGAAGGGTGTCTACACGGGCGGCCGCCAGCTTTCTCACCTCGGCTTTGAAGTCCTTACCGAAGCGCTTGTCTTCTTGCGTCTTACGGTCAAACTCTAGCACACGGTCAATCTCATTGCTGTGGGCAATGGCGCTGCGAATTAGTTGCTGCACCTCTTCTTGTGTTGAAGGTTTGGGTGGGGCCGCTGCAGTGACACGCGCTTGTGAGTTGGGTGTCTGCAGTGCCCTGACGCCCTCTGGGTTCTTCAGCATGAGCTGTATCATCTTGAGGGCCATTGTCTCAGGGATAAGCTTACGCTTAGCGTTGCGCTCTGCCTTTGATAGAGCTTTCTCAGCGGCAAATTCATTCTTGTAAGAGCTACCGTCTCTCTTCAGTTTGTTGTATGGTTCAAACTTGATACCCCAGGCACTGTTACCATCAACGAGGTTCTCTGCATAGACTGACACCTGCACACCCTTCACACCTTCTTCATCGACGTTGTGCTCAATCTTCATGTGTGTTGGATTGATGCGGATGGTCACACCACTGTCTTTCTTTTTGTTGAGATTACGGACTACCTCATTCACTCCCTTCACTGTCATGCCAACAGTTTTCTTGTGGGAACACTTACCCGCTTCGACGTCGGCTGGTTTGCAGCCACTTTCACAAAATTGGTAGATGTAATACGGTAGCACCTCACCCATCAGCTCGCGCTCAATCATCTCGTCGTCGGCCAGCTCACTTGCTATTGTGATGCGACTGTTTGGGTCTACTGGTGAGACGATAACAATTTCTTTTGGCTTAACAACCTTCTTGGCTTTCTTCACTACAGCTTTCTTAGCCGCAACCTTCTTTGGTGCGACTTTCTTGACTGTATTCTTGGTCACTTTCTTGGTGGTCTTTTTAGGTGATTTTCTCATATAAAAATTAGAGGTTGTACGTTGATTTAAGATAAGCCTTGAGGTTCTTTACCTTCACGAAGTATCTTGAAGCCTTCCCTGTGCTGATATTGATAGCATCGAGCTTCTTGTTTTTGATGAGACGGTAGAGGGTGAATTGTGATGGTTGAAGTTTAGTATCAACAATCACGCCCATCTTCATGATTTCATCAGAGCCAAGCATATCGTCTGGCTTCTTTGTTTCCAATAATTTAAGTGCTTTTTTTACTTTCTGAATCATGTTTTAAGTTTATATGTTTGTGTAAATAGTGTCAATACTTTAAGACGGGGATATCTCGCCATTCTGGGCGGCCAGCATACAACTGCCGCTGCAGTACTCTCTCAAGTTTCCCTTCAGCTCAGTGCCGCACTTCTTGCATTTGAGGCCGTTGGCGACAGCCTTGTCTTCTGTGCTCATCTTCTTTGCCAAACCCATGCGTGAGACGCTCTTGTCTGTCTTAGGTGGGAGCAGGTCTTCAAAGGCTTTGACTGAGGCGTGAAGTTCATTGGGGTTCTCAGTGAAATATACGGTGAGGGCCTCGACGACTTTCTTCAGTAGTGCCTCTGGTGGTTGTGCTTTCAGGACACCGATACGCATTGCGTACTGCAGCTTGAAGAGTCCAGTGCGTTGCCTGGCCTTCTCTGCTGGGTCGAGCTTCAAGAACTTTGCCTCTGCTTCAGCTTCTTTCTGTTTTGCCAGGTCTTCGACAGTCGCAGGTTCGTGACGCTTGGGTATGATGATTTCAACTATACGGCCGTATTCACCCGCCCACTCACCAAGGTCAACCAGCTCAAGCGGGTCAGCCTTTGCCGTGTTGTTGAGACCGAACTTTCTATTCTTCAAGTTCTGTCCTCTGACGTTGTCGAGTTCGATTGTATCTATTCGACCTCTGATTTTTACGGTAGCCATACAGATGATGTTAATGATTAAATTTTGCAGTTTTTCTTACTTCGATGTCGATAGTCTACTTGAACGTCACCATCAAGAGTAAATCTCTTTCCCATAGCATGACACTTCAAACAGCGATATTGGTCATGCGGCCCAGGCTTCATGATAGTGACGTTATTTAGTTTGTACCAGTTGTGTTCGATGGTGACTTGTGCGTCTGGTGCTAACCTAACGCCAGTAACAGTTCTCGCTTTTTCTCCTGGATAAAGAGTGTCGTTGAAGTGTTGAACGATTCTTTCAGCACACTGCTCGGGTGTCTCACCCTCGTTTGTGATAGCTGGCTCCCAGTAGTCACCATAGCCATTGCATTGAAATTCAATTTTTTGTCTCATGATTATTCTCGGTTTAATTCTAAATGTACCAGCCTCGCATCTTTGAACCTGTCCATCAATCGCTGCGCTTTTATCTCGGCCGACTTTTGTGAATCGGCGTATAGGAACTGAGCGAGCCACAATCTCCCTTTTTCTTTATCGTGACAGGCGTAGGTGAAGTGAATGTGGTATCTCATTGTGCTTGTGCTACTTCGCAGTGTCGGCAGTTCTCATCTTGTTGTGATGTCATGGTGTTAAATAATTAGATATTTAATGAACTCAATAACAACAAATGCTGCAACGACCCATAGAACAATTGCGAACGGAATAACCAAGGCGACTAGTACTGTCTCATAACCGTACCTTTCAAAATGTCTTACTATTTGATACAACATACACTATTGTTTACTTACCTCGCTAGTAACGTTTTCGACCTTCGGCTTGCCTGTTTCGATGTCAATACAATCGTAGCAGTAGTCATCGTTGTAGCTGTCTTTATGGCTGTTTAAGGCTCCACACTGCTTGCATCTATACCATGTTTCTTTTGCCATAAATCTAACTAATTGCTGCTAAGCTATCTTCGATAGTCTTGCCCATGGCAAGACCATTGACAACATGGTGCATGTAGAATCGCCAGTCTATTGCCATTGTGTACTGACAAGCAGGGCAAAAGTCTCTACCACCCTGGTTCCAGTTTCGTGTTCTGCTGGCGGCTTTCCAAGCAAGAGGGTCCAGCAAAATTACTTCTATAGCCAAAGGCCCACACCAATCGCCGTCATCGTTTACGATGTAGCAGAGACCATGAATTTCACTAAATACCACAATACGTCCGTTGTATCGCCATCCACCCTGTGTGACATCTTCAATAAATTGTTTTTGCTGAATCATATGTTTCTATTTAGGTAATTAAGTTAGTCAGCGAAGAAGGCGAATGTTTGCCGACCCACTTGCTGTATCTGGTCGTTGCACTCTATGCAGATATTCTCATCGCCGATGGTACTCACACCACATTTTTTACAAGTGTAATACCGCATCGGTTTGACAGTGAGATTGGTGACTGTGTTTGGGTCATACCCTTGATTGGGGCATTTCTGCCACATGTCTGGTGCGAGTGATTGTTCATGTAGCGCATACTCGCGCATTGCAACAACCGCATCATCGAAACTTCTTGTGCCTTTGGTGTACATGCCGCGACCCTCACTAAACTCATACACACAGATTCTCTTTGTCATATGACATCGGTCTTATTCGTCACTTCACCAGTAGCGCTCACCTCATCGGACCAGCGTTCTTGATTGAGCCAAGTGGCAGGGTGCGGCACGTAGGCACCACCATCTTTCTTCCACTGCTTAGACTCGACCTGTATCTGTAGTCCCTTCATTAAGTCGGCAAAGAGTTCATCAGTCATCTCAATCTTTGCCCAGCTCTCTTGTGCTTTTTTCTTTGCCTTCTTGTTTGGGTAGATGGCCCAGAACTCATCGAAGCGAGTATCAGCGCCGCTTGGTTTCTTCTTCACCTTACTTCTTTTTACTTCACTTCCCTTCTCTTCAGCATCCTCTTGGGACGTACTGTCTTCCAATTGAATACCACAATTCGCCAGGATGGAATTGACAGTGTTCCAAGTCTCTTTGGGGTCTTTAGAAACTTTGATGCCGAGCCGTGTTTGTGGCTGTCGGTCTTTCTTCAAGGTCTGATGTCCTTGAAACTTTGTGAGTATATAAAACTGCTCACCACTGTACTCGAATGGTTGCCACAACTTCTGCTTGACTATCTCTGCCACAAAGCCATCGAAGTCTTTGCTGCCGTATTCCCACATTGGAACGATGGCCGCCTTCAGTGTGCGGTGTGAGCGAGGTAGTAGGCCGATGTCATCTGTGTGTGGTATAGACCACGTAAATAGTAGGGCTGCTGGAATAGAGAGGTCGGCGACCTGCTCTGACAGCGATATCTTTTTATCGAGCATACGTTTTTGTGCCATCTTAAGTTTACAATTTTAGTTATAAAGGGGATGTATGGTTCTTTAGTATTAAGCGTATACGCTCTTGTCAATGTTGTCAATACTGTAAGGTGTGTATACGCTGTGTAAAAGTCTTGCGTTATAGCTGCACGTGTGGTGACCAGCACTTGTATGAACCCCAATCGGTGTAGGCGGTGCCCCAGTGTGAAAGCTTGCCTTCAGCGATAAGTCTGGTGCCGCAGTTGATGTTGTCTTCGATGTCCCATACGTCACCTTCACAAAGCACATCGAAGGTGGACTGAATGAACTGATAGATACCCTGGCCGTACATTGCACCATTGGTGTTTGGTACGTTTTGCAGCTCGCTTTCACATTGAGCTATCCAATATGCTTGGTCATGGGGTGCGCCATTGATATCGGCATACCACTCTATTAGACCCTTGACATCAGTTGGCTTAGTTGGTGCTATCTCAAGAATTACGGTTTTGGTTTCTCTTTCTAGTTCCGTAACGTCTTCTGTGGCTGCGTATACGGCTCGTGGTGCATGGTAACTGACTGACTCGACACTTTGTGTGTATACGGCAGTTACGAGCACCATAGTGGCGAATATCAGCCACCACAGACTTCGTTTGGTCATAGGCTTAGTTTACTACTGCGTATACGCTCACCCCAAGAGCGTCACATCGCTTGGCCGCCTCTTCAGATACTTCATAGCCAGCGAGTGTCTGCGAATACGTCTGGTGTTGATAGCAGGCGACTAGCTCTTGCTTATCAATGCCAGTTAGTACCGCCTGAAAGAAGATGAGGATGAAGGCGGCCACTACCAGTACTTTAATAATCAATGGCATCACAGATGCTCCTATCATTGTACCAGTCGTCCGAAGCCAGTGGTATGAGAAACGCACCCATCCCATGTGCTGTGGAGTTAGGAATGGTGAGTGCTTTTTGCAATAGCCTAACGTACCCAGGTGCCTTACTTCAGTAGCACAGCAGCCGATGATTGTTTCGTACTTTGGTGTTTCTATGCGCGATACCGCTTTCATACGTATAGACCTCCCTATTTGTTGTGGGTACTTCATGCGTGCTTCAACTATCTGAAAAGCATCGTCAGGAACCCCAGCAGCCTCGTCAATATAGATTTTCATACATTCATGTCACTTACTGACATCACTGGGAGTTGGTAAGTGAAGATGCCGCCTTTTCTATTCTCAAAGACTGGAAACATTCCGACTGCACTCTCTGGGTTCTCTATCCACTCAGTTACTTCTAGTTCGATGTTGCCCGTCTCACGGGTGTCATTGAATCCTAGAAGGCGATATGGTGAACCTCTCCAAATGTCCTGGCGTCCTACTTCAAAAGTTTCTGGGTCAATGTAATACGGATATGGTAACGTGCCTCCGTTTTGCTCTTCTGGTTGTAGTTGAATTGTTCTCATAGGTTTGTGAATTGATACCATGTTATTTTTTAAATGCTTTGACTAACTTCTCAACCATCGCTTCAAGCTCTTCCTGGTCGTATATATCTGCTACAACTTCAAATCCTGCCCAATCCTTCTCGACCTTGAACCCAGTACCTTCAAGCTTCTTGGTCAACTTCTCTGCAAGACTTTTTTCTTTTTTCTCTCGATTGCTTTTTTCTTCTTGTCGGTTTTCGTATCGTTGGTCATCCTCGAAGCGTTCTTTTACTTTTGCAACTAACTTCTTAATTTCAATATTTCCTTCTTTGTCTGACGCTATGAATGTTTGCCTACCATTTGAATTTAAACCGAAGTACACACGATACTGCATACCGTCACCGTAACTGTCAATTCTTGTCACACTGATGTAGTACGATGCTGAGTACTTCTTACCAGTCTCATCATCTGTGTAGTGACTGACTACACCCTTCACTCCATTCTTCTTCAATAACTTTGTGATGGCATCATGTGTTGCTCGTTCATCACAGTAGCTGACTGTGCGCTTGGAGAGTCCTGTGCCTTTCTCGTATGTCTTCATTACGCCCTTGAAAATTGTTGATGTCTTCATAAATGTTGATTATTTGTATAACCTCGCTTCTTGAGTATTAGTATATACGATGTGTAAATACTGTCAATACTGTAATGTGTGAATAGTGGGTATTACTCACATCATCTCGGCTTCCCGAGAAAACACCCAACCACTTCCCCACTCCCTGTATGTATCACTCTTTGCCCGAGAGACCCCTCTTAGAAGGGGTTGATGACATACCCAAGAGGAGGGAAGGGGATTGGCAAAACAAAAGCACTACCGAGATTGGTAGTGCTGTTTGTTACAATGTAGAGTGAAAAAATGCTGCAGTCACGCCCCACGACTGCTGCTTCACCATTATACGTTTAGGGCTTCGTTTTGACCAGTGATGGTTCGGTACAACTTGCGTACGATACCCCAAGCAAAACCAATCGAACTGATGAACGTCAGTGAGTAGAAGACAATGTCCGCTGCTGCAGTGACTAGTGCTTCGAGCATACTCTGGTCGATAGTGACGCAGATGTCGCCGATGCTACACGCTAGGCCGAACACTTGCATTGTGTATGGGATAAAACCGAGCATGACCATCTTCAGTGAGAGACTAATTTTGTCTGGGTTCTTCGATGAGGCAACAAGGAAAATTATTACCGTCTTCAGTGCTTCGTCTAAAAAATTGAGCATGGTTGGGTGATTATGGTGTCGAGTAAAGTGCATTAAGTTTGTCGATGGTTTTACCACCAACGCGTCGGCCCTGCAGCTCGGTCAGCTCAGCTTCATCTGCCACCTTCCACTTGCGTTGAAACTTGAGTACCGCTTCGGCAGTGATGTTGCCGTAGTACCCAGAGCTTTCAATATTGACTGGAAAGCTGCCGTCATCCTTCAAACAATCTTGAAGCTTCACTACTTCAGCATCTATTTTGTAGTCTGCTGACCACAGTAGTGTTCGACTGAAGGTGTGTACAGGTTTCACTTCTACTGGGTGACTATTGTCAGCGAAGTAGAAGTTGATAGGGTAGGCAGCAAAGAAGTTTCGAGCCTTGAAGAAATCCTCAGTGACGATGCGGCGGCCACTGTAGCCGCTATCAACTCCCCAGCTATCTTCGATGACTAGGGCCTTCTTACCCTTGTACATCGTGAAGTCTACGGCAGAGACTGAATGACGACTCGTTGATGGGCCGACAATGGATAGGTCAGGGTGTTCGATGGTTGGCACCTTCTTCGGCCACTCTTTAGGAGTAAGGCCGTCTGAAAAGTAAAACCAGACCATCACCGCCTTTTGTGTCTGTTGAATGATTGAGGCAATAGTGTCGATAGTCGGATTGGTGATGGTGATGTAGTTAGGAATCCTAAACTGTTCACCGACTAGCTTTGCGTGCTGCTCGACTGGGAACGTGTCCATCTCTGTGTCTGTCATTTGTTGAGACGGTGCCAGGACTTCGAGGGTCACGCCCTGCTGAGCAATCTTGAAGGCGTCTACACCAGCCATTCCTGCCCCAAGGTGACGATTTGCGCGTCGTTGGTAGATATGAGTGGCCGAGAAGTGTACGTACTCACCATAGCGAAGCCAGAAGAGTACACCGAGTAGTTTTGCCATGGTTTGGGCAACACAGGAACCGCTACCGTTTTGGTCGAAGATAGGGAACTTGCGCCACGCAGCTTCGACCTTCTCTATCCAAGTCACGGGAGCTGCAGTGGTAACCATCTCTTCAAACTTATAATCACGCTGCTTCTCTTCTTCAGTACGTTCGTCCAAGAGTGCGCCGAAGCCCTTGTCTTCGTGACGGTTGCCAGTGATGGTGAAATCGCCAGGCATCTGCATTGGTTTGATATCAAGGTTCTCTTCAGTTTGTTCCTGGGGTTGATTGAAGATTGCTTTGAGTAGGTTTCTGAAGTAAGTCATATAGTTACATTATACACAGCATTGACACTGTGCGGTTTATTATATCCCCTGGTTTCGTATGCGTTCGTCCAGGCGTATCAGCGTCTCTTCTACCCTCTGCAGGTCTTCTCGTTTTGCGACGTTCTCAAGCAGCTTACTGTGATTGTCAATTTGCTGCTGCAGTAGTGAGCCGTCAGTCTGCGAGAAGAGCTGCCCAGAGTCAGAATACTCTTGTAGCTCATTTACATCTAACCTAATAGTGGTGACGTAGATAGTGAAAGCAATGATTGATATTAGAAGGGCGCTACCAAACAAAATGAGTCCCTGGATTGCAAGCCGATTGAGTTCATTCTTGTATTCAACGAGCATAGTCTCTTTGATGCCGCCTTCTTTGTTGAAAGCGTGCTCAACTACTACCTCTACATCTTGCTTTGTGCACATGACTTGGTTCATGGAATTACTTTTTATTTATAAAGAGCAATTTTAGTATCAAAAAAGTGGTTTAGTAGAATTCAGTTACAACGACTACACCTGCCTTACCAATAGTTCCAGCGACATCAGTAGATGAGGCCGTCTTGGGTCCTGCTGCGCCAGCACCGTATCCAGTGCCTGCTCCACCAGGATACTGACCACCTATTCCCAATTTAGAGCTACCACCAAAACCAGCATCTGGTCCACCAGATGTTCCTCCGTTAGAAGCACCATAACCACCAGTCTGGCCTGGTATGTTTATGTCTCCGCCAGTAGCGTTACCTCCAGCCCCTTGACCACCACCATCTTTCACGCTACCTAAACCACCATCACAAACGACGTGTGTGCCAAAAGATGAGTCTCCACCATCTCCACCGTCTGTGGTTGGATTAGCTGCACCAGCTGTTCCGCCAATACCAACAGTGACCGTTTCAGTGGCCGCTAAATCTGAAGCATAAATCCGTTTCTTTCCATATCCACCAGCGCCCGCACCAGACCCATCATCGTTGTCACCAACACCACCAGAACCGCCTCCAGCCGCTTGTACTTCTATCTCAATACAGATAAGACCTGCTGGCTTAGCCCAAGTATCACTTGACTCGTAGACACGCACTCGTACAGTCGGGTCAGTGTAAATGCGAACAGCGGTTGCTGTTATAGCCTTCGCTACAATTTTGAAGTTAGTCGGCTTTGTTGCAGTGATTGCACCTGCTGAGGTTGAGATGTAGTAGTACGCATTTGGTGTTAAGGAACTGAAGCCATTGACGATACCGTCGGTTTTGATGTAGACCGTCTGACCAGCTGTCACTGTATTAAGAGCAAAGCCAGCAGAACCGATTTTACTCAAGTCATCTGCGTCACACTTGTATGCTTTGCCGTCAGAGCTATCAACATAACAATTCTGTGGCACTGTAGAGACATCTATATCCTCACCAGCTTCAACCGCAATGGTAAAGTCGAGAGCTGTAATAGTCTGCCCACTGATTACGACATTACCATCAAACCCGTGAGTGATGATGGTTGGTATCTTGATGAGCTGTGAAAGATTTTTGAACATATAATAAATTAAGCTGCTGAGAAGGTGAGTGTGTATTCGATTGTAGTGTCCTCATTTGCGCTTTTTGCGAAAGTTGGCGAAATAAGAGCGCGACAGAAAAGTTGTGCGCCCATAAATAATCCAAACTCTGTATAGGTACCATCTGCGATGTCGGCGCTTGGAATAAATAGACTAACGACGAGGGTGTCGTTTGACAGCTCAAAGAGCTGAATATCAATACCAGAAAGTACCGCCGTCTGAAGGTCTGTATCCCCATCAACTGGGGTGTTGGTTCCCGTACCAATTTTACCTGCAGTAATAACGATGGGGTAAGTAACGTCATTTGACATCGCTCGAAGCAAGAGATTGCGACCATAACCACCTGTACCAGAGACTACCTTGTTATGAACTACTGGATGCTGATAGCCAGGCATACCCATCGCGACCTTCAGGCTGTCTATGTCACAAACTACTCTACCTACAGCATCACGGTGCCACTTAATATCACCTACCTTGTGCTTACGCATTGAAAACCTGCCAGCGATGGCATTTTTGTTTTCAACAATTGGTACGAGTGTTTGCTTGTGCATGTTTGTATTATATCAGCTATTTAACTAAGACCAGGTAGCAAATCCCCACCGTTCTGAATTATCCCATTGGTATGGTGCTGAAGCGGTTACAAAGTTACTGTCAAGGGAATCGCCAAGACCCATCTCATCAGCAAGCGTGATGATGATTTCGATAGTCTCATCAGTATCAATTGTGATTTCTTTGTCTCGCTGCATTAGTAGCCCTTGCAAGAACTCAATCATGCCGTAGGTCTTAGTGGTAGCAAGTGTGACACTGTGAATGAACTTGGTTGGGTCAATATCGAAGCGCGTACTGATGCGAGTGATGACGAAGTCAATATCAAGCTGACGTATATCGCTCTGCACATTTATGATTTGACCTACATCAAGTCCAGCCTCGTTGGTGCTGAAGCTGCCCTCATTTATTTCGTCTTTCCAACTATTAAGTTCAGCGTCAGCGCGCTCACGAGCACCTTGCCGAGAGTTAATACTTTTATCAATGACTTTGAACTCAAAGATGCCGTTATCGTTCTGGCTAGCGGTGTCACTTTTCTTGATGAGAATAGGAATGTGAGGCAGACCAGTCACACTGATGACATCAGCGGCGGCGGGCTTATTATCTTCGCGCCACTTAAGAGCTTTCTCACTGAAGTTATAAAGTACATCATAGTCGGCAGGGTCATGTAGGTTGTCGGCACCTACCGTCTGTGCTACCGCGTCAACTGTTACTGCAAGATTAGAGTACCTAAAGCCTTGCTTGTATACGACTGCTTCACCATCAGCAACTAGAGTCTCGCTGTACGTATCACCTTTGTAGTTACCGCCACGAACATAGATAGTGTTGCGTAGATTCTTAATATCAGTTTTTACCTTCAGAGAGTTGAAGTGGTATTTGCCGTTAGTATCAGTAAGTCCGAATGATGCTGGTGTGGCTGTCTTGGCTTTGAAGTAGATATTCTTATTGGCATCAACATACCAGTCGTAGTTCACTAAGTCGGCAAGCTGCTGCAGACACTTGGTAGGGTATTCGTAGTTGAAAGAAATGTAACCAATTTGTACTGGCGCATCTACGTTGGTTACTGTGTATCCTGCAGGCAGCCAATTGTCTTTAATGTCTGTGATGATAGCGTTTACAGTGGTGTCTTCGTATGAGTTGGTGACTAGGAACCTGTCCATGTCATAGCTGAAGTCTTTGGCTACTATCGTGAATATCTCAGTATTGTTACTGCTAATCTCTTCAGACATTTCTACCACTTGGCCGCCAAAAATTGCAGTGCCGTCTTCAACAATTTCAACTAAGTCAAGCATCGTGGGTTTGGTACCAACTTGGTTGATGCGCGTCATTTGAAATGAGCAAACGTCAATCTGGTTTGTTAAGGCTCTATCAAGCGAAAAACTGCTCGGCATGACATCATTCGACTTGTCTTGATACAAAGTGTGCACTCCACTCTGTGACCCTGTGGTGTTGATTGCAGAGCCACCCAAGGTAGCAGAGACTTGAAACGCATCTGCTGTAAGGCCTGCTGCAATAACGTAGTAGGCTGTATCAATAGCAAGGCCAGTAGGCACCGCGCCAGTTGTCTTGATGTAGACGATGTCATTCAAAGCCAAGCCGTGCCCAGTAGCAGAAAACACCGCAGGTGTTGCGATGGTGACTGTGAAGGTGCCAACTGATATTTTGATGATTTGTGACATAGGCTATGTACGCATATTCAATCGAAGGCTGTTGATGATTTCATCACCAAGCATTTTGGCTGCATCTCGACTTAAGTAATTACCGCCGTTGATGTTGACTGTGATGCCGCCCATGCCGCCCATCTTAGAAAGAGGGATGACAGCTTCAGGTTCGCCACCCTCACCAATCATGGCAAAGGTTGGCTTGGTGACGATACCACCTTCAGCAAGTCCCAGGACTCCACGACCTCTGTCAACAACACTACTGAAGCCACTCGATACGTTTTTGCCAATTGAGCTAAATACGCCACCAACAAGTTCTGCTGCTTCGCGCAGTGGCCTAATTATTTTTTCAATTGCTGAAACGGCTCTGTCTACGTTATCAATGATGAAGTCAGTGATGCCTTGAAAAACATCTTTGATGCTACCCCAGACACTGGTGAAAATGTCTTTGATGACAGACCAAACGCCCTTCCAGTATTCCGCAAAGGCGGTAAACACTGGTGTAGCCACCTCAACAAATTGATTGATGACGGTACTGAAGAAGTCGATAATCCCAGTCCATAGACCAACGAAGAAGTCCTTGACCCAAGTGAAAATAGTCACAAAGAAATCAATAAGCATCTGTAGCTTGCTTTGCCATTGAGGGAAGAATGTGTCGAGTATCACGAGCCAAGAACCGACCAGAAGGCCGAGCAAATTAGAAGCGAACTCATACAAGAAAGTAAGCACTACTTCCCATGCAGATTTTAGTGTCTCAAGCCATCCCGAGACAGTGCCAACAATCTTGGTTATAACGCCAATGACAAAGTCACCGATGGCTGACCATATCTCAAAAGCTTTTTCTTTGAGCATCTCCCAGTTTTGTACTATCCACACTATACCAGCGACTAGACCGCCGATAATGGCCCCGCCAATAAGAAATGGTGCCAGGACTATCAACCAAGCAGAGAAGGCAGCCACAGCGGCCCATATAGCAGGTATGAGAGCACCTACAATAGCGCCAGAGACGATATACAGCACTGATTGGTGTTTATCCAGAAATTCACCCAGTGCACCTATACGTTCAATCCAAACAGGTAATACGTTGCCCACGAAGTAGATGGCGGCCTCAGTAAGGTTCTTTGCCCAGTCGAGTATCTTCGCACCTTCGTTACGCAAGAAAATATCCCACGAGTCACGTAGGTTAGATACCATACCACCAAGTGTTTTACTTTGCTTCGCCATCAGGTTTTCAAAGCGGCCGCCTTCACCAGAGAGTGACTTCATGGCTTTTTCAACTTCAGGGAACCCCACCGCGCCAGCACTAACCATATCTTGAATTTCAGCCACTGACTTGCCCATCTGTTCGGAGAGCATTCCAAGAAGTGGCACACCCGCTTCAGTAAATTGGCGTAGCTCCATACCTGTGAGACGTGTTGCGGCTTTCACCTGACCAAACGCCATAATGAGGTTCGGCAATTTATCCATTCCAACACCAGACGCAATATCACCAAGTGCCCGAAGGTTTGGAATAATAGCGTCTTGTTCAAAACCATATGCCAGCAATTGCTTCGATGCGGTCTCAAGACCTCGCAACTCGAACGGTGTAGACTTTGCGAACTTAATCAAGTCTTCGATGAAGCGGCCAGCATTTTCGGCTGAACCAAGCATGGTCTCAAAAGCCACCTGTGTCTGCTCCATGTCACCTGCAGCACGTAGAGCCATAACACCAAAACCACCGACGGCAGCACCTGCTGCGCCGATGGCGAGGGCAAAGTCTCTTGAAGCACTTGCCTGCTTCTCAACTCTGTTTTGCATCACTTCAAGAGAGCTAGATATATTTTTCAGCGCAGAGCTTGCTCTGTCTTGCGCTTCGATGATGATACCGACTCTGCTATCTGCCATGATGATAATTTAATTAAGGGGCTTGTTTTGATTTTCGCTCATGTTCGTCTATACGCTCCATATCGAGAGCGAGTGTGAACATCCATGAAGGTTGATTTAGGTACTCTTCGTATGTCCAACCAAAGAGCTTACAGGCAGTCACAGCACGAGTTTCAGGGCTATGCTTCCCTGCAGCATACTTCTCTACGGCTGTGTTGATTCTAGCGCTTTTTTTTTGCCAGAGAGTTCATTCAACTCACCCATTATCACATCGTAGTCTTCTTTTGGCATATCATCGAGCATGACGTTTACTAAGTTGTCTGTTGAGCCGTTGATTGATACTACCAACATTTCGATAGTCTTCTTCTGGGCCTCAAAGTCACTCTTCGGGTCAAAGTTGTCGATTTGCGGTGTCTTACCCACAAGCTTCATCGAAGCACCTGCCATATAACACTGCTGAATCATCTCAAACTCACGTGCTGTGGCATACGTCTTCACTACTACAGTGAATTTGTTTGGTGTCTCGATTTGCTTTGTTGGTCGTGTTGATTTGTCCATGTTGGTTGTCAATTTGTTATGTCAATTTTTAATAGTCCGCTGCTGCAGTGTTGTTGATGAGAGATGCACTCATTGCGGCCGCATCACTGTTATCGTACAGCACTTCAAAGTTCTGAACGTACTTGATGAGGCTGCCTACTTCGAGCGGTGCTTCACCTTCAAGTAGTTTCACATTGTTGAACTTCAACGTCAGCTTTTCTTGAGTAGAGAAGTCTGGGTTAATGTTCTGGCCCAATGCCACCATTGTAATGGCTTGCTTGGTTCGGTTAAGCCAGAATTGCATTTGTTCTTCATCCTCAAGCAATTGAGTGATGGTGATTTGTGCCTCACGTGTTTGCGGCACAATCTTGGCAGGGTCAAAACGATTGCTTCCGTTCTGCTTGAAGAGATTGTTCTTGATGGTGATTTCTACATCATACACAGGTGTGGCCGTTGAACGTGCACCTGATGCAGTTGTTGCTGCACTTTCATCAACTCCGAAGCCGAAGAGAGTGTTGCCTAAGTAGAATGGGTCGCTAAGTGCTGGGTTTGAGACAGTAAGCGGCTTCAGGACAACTGAAGAACCTGTCGCTGCAGTGATTGATGTAGAGGTGAAGCCGACTGCATAGCCACCAGCATCAACTGATGTCAGTGTTACATCTACGCCACCAACTGTGATGACATCACCAACGACAAGCCCTCGGTTTGGTTGGATATCGTAATTATCTTCAAGAGTGAGGGAAGTCACGGCACCTGAGAGAGCAATACCTACAGAGGCTACAGAGACTTGGCCCATTGCACTGATAGTGAGGGTCAAAGTCATCTGCCCATCTTGAAAACCAATCTTAACTTCATCGACGTAGACACCGAAGTATCGCTTGACGAAGTTACCTTTCTTGATTTCAAAAGTGTATGTGTCCCCAGCTCCAACAGTGAATGGGTGAGTGTAACCATCGGTTGCATCACCTGTTGTAGTTCCCTTAGTCATCACCATGTTGAGTACGTGACCAAGATTGTCAGCGTCTGCAAGAATAGTAATTTGACCTTCGTGCATACGATTGCCTCGAAGCAAATCGTTAGCTTTCCAGTTGAGGCCTTTCATACGGCGGTCAGCTGAGTGATTGAGTACAGTCTTGACGCTCTCGCTCATCAATGGAACGAAGACATCTGGGATTACTGCCACACCTGCAGTGGTTTCAACACCGATGGCTAGATATGCGTTGTCTGATAGATAGTTCATAAATAAAAATTATTTGCCAGTAGTAGTTTTTTTGTCACCCTTTGCGTCGGATGCTACCGCCTTGGTATCAGTCTTTGTTTCTGACTCATCACTTCCCTTGCCTGTGCTCACTACCTGAAAGTTTGGGTTGCTGAATGAGTCTGGTACAGTCACCTGTTCACCAACCTTTACAGTACCGACATTAGGTATTGAAAGCTCTTTTGTTGAAATGTTTTTGACAATCTTGCTCATATGCCTTGTATTTATATTCTACCTTGTAAAGACCTCTAGTGCGCACTACTTGTGCACATCACTCTATGAGCCGTATCGGTTCACTATATCGACCACAGCGATGACCAGACGTGCTATGTGGGTAGGTTGCTCACCTACCGCATACTCAAACTCGACTGGTAGGACACGCACCCATTTACACTGAGCCAAGCCGTTCGCATCGAGAAGCATCGGGTCTTGGTCAAACATATCAATGACGCGGTCTGCAGCGTCTAGTAGGGCAGAGTAGGCCTCTTCAGGCGTACTGTTTTGGCCTACCTTGTAGCTGACTACTGCATCGAACTGCCACTCTCGCTCATTACGATGAGTGTCGAGTATTTGGCCGCCACCAGTTTTTTCAATTACGAAGCAGACTGGGTTACCTTCAGGTTCGGTTTCATTGACACCATACACAGCATCGAAGAGCTGCGCGCCGACCTGGTAGCCTTCACCTGAAGTGAATATATCAGTGTCTAGGGTGAGCTGTGTGGCGCTGGTGAGCGCTGTTACGAGCGCTGTAGTGCCATCGGTAGTATTACGTACCAAGTCGCCGATAGCTGCTTCAGAGAAATCAGCGCCAGAGTCTACTAGTTTGCCTGCTGAAGTTGCGGTTGCTGTACCACTTAGGAACGCACCCCCAGCTAGAGCGGTGAGTTTGGCAATGATGATTGCCTTTAGACCTGAGTATGATTTGGTAGACATGATTGTTTTATTTTACCATACGTTTGCCGAAGTCATCGAGAGCACTCTGCATAGTCTCTTTGATAAATGGTGCGGCCGCCGCTGCACCTTTCTGCATGTATCCCCAACTACCTGTGGTGTGACGAACATCTTTGCGAACTTCAACCCAATAAGCGTATGAAAGGTTGGTGCCCATACCTGCACGTAGGTTTTCAATAAAGCGAAAACCACCCCCGCCAGCAATTGATGCCTTCAAAATACCCTGGTCAACTGGTGTGCGGCTCTTTGCTTCAGACTCTGCAATAGCAAGAGACCTGCCCAGGGCTTTTTTTATTTCGCTTTGTAGGGTGGGTGATGCCTTACTAAAGTTGCGTGCCAAAATATCGAGGCCTGTCACTCTCATGCTTATCATCGCCCTTTTTCAATTATCAGCTTGATGTGCTCATTCGCACTGCCGCCCACATCATCGTATGTGGACTTACCTTTCACAGTGTATATATCATCACCATCTACGATACGGTCACCAACTTCGATGTCTGCACTTGAGGCGCAAAACATTTTAAACGACTGGTAAAAAGCGGAGCCACCTATCACTGCATCTTCTGCAGAGAGTGGGTGAATGGCACACGACAAAGCAGCGATGACTTGTACGTATCGCTGCCGCTTTGAACTGCCGCCAAGCGTTGTGAGACGCTGGGTGACAACTGTCTTTTTGTAGAAGTTTGAGATGCTCATGTTTTTATGAAACTTGAATTGTGCGACCAAACTGCTTACGACTCTTTCGTTTGTATGCCATCAGAATGTGGTTAACTCCTAAACGGTCAGCGATGTCTCGTATCTTAGAGAACGAAATACTGTACTCACCAAGGGTCTCACTGGTCACTTCTCGAAGGTCATTGTCTCCGATGTTTTCTTTGATGAAGCTCAGCACTATCTTCATCACGGCAACCTTGATGTCCTCTGGTGCGGTTGCAGAAAATCCCCACTTACCTGTCACGACTACACTGCGCTGCAGTGGCTCGAAGACGTATGGTATTGCATTGCCTCGACGCGGATTGCTGTTGGCGAAGCTGGTCTCTGGTTGGACCAACTCAAGCCATTCATACGGCTTGAGGTCACTAGCATCTGCCTGGGCGTTGAGAGGGTAGAGATATACATCAGTGTCGAGGGTTAGTGCTATGCCATCAGCAGTCACACTGGTCAAAGAGCGCAGGTCTCCAATGTATTGCTTCTGCTCACCTGAGCCATTGAAGCGCTTGG
>Ga0209416_1000790_pt1 | contig 27784 bp, 16 predicted proteins | sample RifGroF1_FD_184001 | JGI IMG/M metagenome (GOLD analysis project Ga0209416, IMG submission 184001) | Groundwater microbial communities from Rifle, Colorado, USA - Groundwater F1 (SPAdes) (version 2) | ecosystem: Environmental > Aquatic > Deep subsurface > Groundwater | place: Rifle, Colorado...
TTTGCTCGGCGCCGGCCCTGCTGAGCTCCTGGTGTGATTTTTTCGCAGATTCAAAGTCCTGTTTCAATAATTTTTCGTCAAAGTTTTCATTTTCTTTTAATTCTTCGATGATCATTTCAAATGGAAAACCATAAGTTTCGTAGAACCAAAATGCTTTTTCACCGTCAATTTTTTCTCCTCTTCCTATAACTTTGCCAAGTTCTTTTAGCCCTCTTTCAAGTGTCTGTCTGAACTTAATTTCTTCCTTTTCTATCTCATTAAATACAATATCTTCATTCTCCTCTAATTGTGGATAAGTATGTTTGTACTGTTCCACGATAACACTAGCTAATTCTCGAGTAAAATTTTGATCAATATTGAGAAAACGACCGAATCTAATAGACCTTCTGATTAGTCGTCTAAGTATGTATCCCTGGTCTTTGTTTGATGGAATGACCTCGTCACCAAGTAGGAAGGTTGATGCGCGTATGTGATCGGCAATGATCCGGAAGTTTTGTTTATGTTCCTCTTCACTGAAACTTAATCCTGAAAGTTTTTCCAGCTTTTCAATGATTGGTTTAAACAAATCTGTCTCGTAATTATCACGAACTCCCTGTACTACTGCAACGATACGCTCAAATCCTCCACCAAAGTCAACATTTTTTTGAGGAAGTTCCTTCCATTGCATATTTTCATTAAGTTTATACTGCAAGAAGACATTGTTACCTATCTCGAGGAATCGTCCTGAATCTGAATTAATATGTTCCTTTTCGTCAATTGGAAATAATGCCTTCCCAGTATCATAGAACACTTCCGAGCTCGGTCCGCCAAGCTCTCCAGCAGCTTCTCCTCTTTGCCACCAGTTTTCTTTTTTGTAAGCAAATATTTTCAAGTCTGGGTCCTTGATCTTCCCTGCTTTTTCATTAAAAACATGATTTTCTTTAGAAAATTTCGCTTTGATTCCATATTGTAAAAATGCTTCCTGCCATAATCTAATACTTTCTTCGTCAAGTGGGACGTCGCCATTTCCAGCAAATACGGTTACATAAAGTTTTTTTTGGTCAAGTTTAAATTCTTCAATGTAAAGCTTCAGCACATTTGGAATTTGTTCTTTTTTGAAATAATCTCCCAATGACCAATTGCCAAGCATTTCAAACATTGTGTGATGCCTGTTGTCTGCTACCTCGTCAATGTCCTCTGTTCTAATGCAACGTTGAAAATTGACCAAACGCGTTCCCATGGGATGTTTTTCCCCGGAAAGATAAGGCACAAGCGGGAACATGCCTGAATTGACAAACAAAAGCGTTGGATCGTTTTGTGGCACTAACGAAACATTTGGAATTTGTTTATGGCCACGTTCTGTCCAAAAATTTATAAAACGTGTCCTAATATCGTTAGAGCTTAGCATATTTGATATTTGAAATACTTAAATAGAAAAACCTTTCATTAATAACGTATGAACGCAATTATTATAACATTTTTAATAAAATTAACGGATTAGCTAAATTAACGAATTAAAGGATTAATGGATTAACGAATTAACTGATTAACGGGTTACTTAATTGTATACCCGAAGCCCCTGACTGTTGAAATGAAGTTTGGCGTACTAGAGTCTTCGAGCTTTTTTCTTATTCTATTTATGTATACATTTACAATGTTCAGTGTTTTTTCGCTGCTATTGAGCCATACATTATCAAGTATTTTGTCTTTATCTATGACTTGTCCACGATTGTGAAGAAGGTAAACTATTAATTGGTACTCTTTTTTGGAGAATGGGATTTTTTTGCCTTTGTAAGTGATTTCCATTTTGTCCAGATCGAATTTAACGCTATCTATGGTTATTATCTTTTTTACCGGTAAGGAAGATTCTCTGCGCATTAAAGCCTTTATTCTTGCTACGAGCTCGGCCAGCTCGAAAGGTTTTGTGAGATAATCGTCTGCTCCTGCTTCGAAACCTGTTAATTTATCTTCGAGAGAATCGCGGACTGTCAGCATTAAAACCGGTGTATTGTCCTTTAAACTGCGGACATGTTTGATAAAATCGATTCCAGTGCCGTCTTTGAGGTTGTAGTCAACAATATAGGCAGCATATTGACCGGTTTCGATCCTTCTGGCCTCAGCAATGCTTTCGAAAATTTTGACATCAATATTTTCTCTTTCAAATGTTTTGTAGATTATGTATCCTATTTTTTTAGAATCTTCTATAACAGCAATTTTCATACCTGATTTTACCAAAAAACAGCTATATATAGCTAGGATTATGATATATTAACTACATAATTGTAACCCAAATTTAATGTATATATGTTTTAATTATCGTGTCCAAACTAGCTTATTTATTAAATTACAGCCATGAGAAGTAATACAAGCGTGGACCAAGCTAAAAGAAATAAACTTATTACTAAATTAAATACACAGATTCAATCTATTATCTTGGAATTAGCACATTTGCGAAGTGACCAAGACGAAGAGGGGTTGGTTAGACTTTCGGAACTGACCTTGCAAAGGGATAGATTGATGGGGAGACTTGATGAATTGGTAATGAATAGTGCAGATCATGCGAAAGAGCATGATTGGTCCAAGAGATCGAAACAGTCGAAGCAATCGAATCATTTCAAACAGACGAACAAAGTTAATATTGGAAAGCAGGTTGTATTGGAAAATGACGAGATAAGTATGAAGGTTAACATCGTTGATGAGAACCTTGTTGATCCTTCGAAAGGGGAAATTTCACCGAATTCGCCAATTGGTAAGGAGATTGTTAATAAAAAAGTTGGCGAAACTGTGGAAGTAAAAACTCCTGCGGGGCTTATGCAGTATAAAATCTTGCAAGTCATATAAACTAGTCATTATTACTTGTGGCGTTGCTATCTATGTCTTTTTCAATAAGTTTACGCATATATGCGGAGATTGTGGCTTTATTTAAATTTGCTTGGCTTTGTATATATTTTTTATGAGAGGATGAAATTTGCAAGTGTAGTTGATCGGTTATTCTGTATTCTTCAATATCTTCTAGAAATTTCCTGATTTGCCCGATTATTTCAAAGACAAAACAAGGCTTCTCATAATTTATATGCTGAAAATACTTTGAGAAAAAATGAAAATGTATTTGTAGTATTTTTGTTGTTAACAATAATACGGGTATTCTAGCTTGAATAGCAAGGGTAGCAAAATGACCAGCAAAGAAGTTATTGTACCTGCTGAGAAATTCTCCTTTTTCAATTGATATAACTTGGGTATTTAGGCGTAGAAGGCAATCAAGTATAAGATCGTATTGTTTTTGTACTTCTTTGTCGTAATTTTCAAATTGGGTTAAGTAAAAGACTTTCATTGTAGTAAAAATAAAAAATAAAAATAAGCATAAACATAGGGGCAGAAAATAAAGTGAATTTTATGGTCTACCCCCTTCTAGCTCATTGCAAAAGCATGTACCGATGTACAGGTTTTTTGATGTCCATTCCCATATTTTTCAATGGTTTCCAGGCTTTTTCCCTTGTACATCGGTACATGCTTTTGCAATGCTTAGGGAAGGCCTCCTCATAAAAATTTTCCGTTGAACTTGGTAAAGACGATTCGTTTCTCATTTAATATCTAATATCTAATATAGCACTGACTTTAACAGGAACTTCTTAACAAATCCTTAACAAATTATGAATTAATTCTGAATTTTTTATATAAGATTAGTTTCAGGTATAATCTAGCCTATGGATAGACTACAAGAATTACGAACAACAATTAAAAAGCTTGAAGAAAGCACTACTCCTTCTCTATTGAAAGATGGCTATGAAATCGATACGGTCAGGAATTTTCTTGAATATTTGGGGAATCCTCAAAAGGCATTTAAGATCATTCATATCGGTGGAACTTCAGGTAAAGGCTCTACAGCGTATTTTACCTCTGCTTTGCTTAATTCTCATGGAATTAAAGCCGGTCTTTTTACATCGCCGCATATTTCATCTGTACGGGAGCGCATAAAGGTTGGTGATCGGGAAATATCAAATGGGGATTTTATTGAAAATGTGAATTTCGTTTTAAAAAAGGCGCGGGAGTTTACTGATGTAAATACTGTTGATCCTGCTATCAATAAGCGTAAATTAACCTACTTCGAAATATTGCTAGCTGCTGCCCTGGTCCACTTCAAAAACTCAGGCGTGGAGGTTGCTGTAATTGAGGTTGGACTTGGTGGTAAGCTTGATCCCACTAATGTTTTGCATGGTGACGTGGCAGTCCTGACTAATATTGGTTTAGATCATACTGAAATACTTGGAGATACGATTGAAAAAATAGCTAAGGACAAAGTCGAGATAATTAAAAAAGGCAGTATTGTTATTTCTGGATTTAAACAAAAAAGCACAGTTGATATTTTAATGAACAAGGTGGCTGAGAAAGATGTGAAAATACTTTTACTTGGTAAAGAATTTGACTATGATCTTTTATCGAAAACTATTAATGGAAGTGAGTTTGACTTTATCTTTGGAAGTTTAAAAATAGAACAAGTCCGAATTTATGTTTTAGGCGCCCATCAGGTTGTTAATGCTTGTATTGCACTAACAACATTTATTGAATATTGTAAATTGCGTGGGAACGAAGCTTACAAGGTTGGCATTGATATTAACTTTAACATTGATATTGATAAGGTAAAGAAGGCATTGTCAGAAGCCAAGATCCCCGGACGGATTGAGGTTAAATCCAAACAGCCCTTGATCATCTGGGATAGTGCACATAATGAGGATAAAATGAATGCGCTTGTTGAAACTATTAGCGAATTAGATGAACTATCTGACCATGATATTTATTTATTGTTTGCATTTAAAAAAGGACAGGATAGATATAGGCTTCTGGACCCTCTTGAGAAATTAGGTGGGCGAGTGAAAAAGGTGGTCCTTACAAAATACAAATTGAAACAGGATGTTGAACTTGAGTCTGAGCCAGTGCAAAATTTTCTTGATATATTGCGGGAGAAATTACCTGAAGCGGATATTCGCTTTGATCCTGATCCAAAAAGCGCGTATGAAGGTTTGACGAATGAAGTGAAGAATAAGAATAAGAGTAAAGAACGTCAGAAGGGTAAAGACCCTCAGAGCGGTAAAGGGCATATGTTTATGTTACTTGTTACAGGCTCTTTTTATTTACTCTCTTCTTTGGGGTGACTCAATTAATAGCCCTTGCGTAGAAAACGAAATCAGCGGTTGAGCCATCGCTTAGTTCAGCTATTCCTTCGAAAACATAGATTGGATATAAATAACCTGTCCAAGATCCTGGTGCGTACAATCCTAGTCTACTTTTGTCTGGATCTACTATGAACCGTTTGACATTTAATGGTGTGTAGTCTGCTAGAGGGTCTGTGCCCTGCTTGATCAGGTATTTTAAATAACCCCTGCCCTCTTGCACATCCTGCCAGGCTTCTTCATATGTTCTTAGACTATAGACTGATTTTTCTTCGGATATATCTATATTAATGTATCCGTATTCTCTTATTTTACTATTTGATTTGTCATTGCTATCGACTTGTATTTGTGTGGATGAAGAATTTGCCACTATAATATGTAAGCTGCCTTGTTTTGGATTATCTAGATAAATATTTCCTTGCACTGCTTCTGCGCCTGTTGTATTTTCTTCCAACTCGGAAGCGCGTAATGAAACGACTTCTTTTTGAAGAGCAAAATCTGTACGTATAAAATCGGCATTTTCTGCAATTGTTGTTGTTTTGTATTTATTCCCGTCTGATAGCAGGTAATTTGTTATTTCCTCTTCGCTGAACTGTGCTGTGGATGAATTAAATACTGTCATATATTCGTTGATAATTTTGTCTATTGCCTCACTGTCGACGAATTCAGGTTTTTCGCTGCGCAATTCTGCTATATTTATCCCCTCGTTCGAATAGGTCATGTTATTGGTGAGTTTATTATATTGTAATATTTGTTTGTTGTTTGAACGCCAGGTCAGGACATTGTCTTCCAGTTCGTAATTACTTGATGTGAAATATAGCCTTCCGGCGACTTCCTGTGCGCGTTTGCTGTTTCCTAGTGATTCTCTGGGTTTGTTGACTTTATAGACATTTACGCTCGTTGGTGATTTGGAAAATTGTCCGCTAATTGAAAATGATGGTTTAGATCCTTCTTGTATTGAGAGGCTTGAAATTTCCGGATATGTTATGGGCCCAAAGCCTTCGGTAACGAATGCGTAGCCTTCGGGGTCCTGATCGCCAAAGAAATCTCCGTTTTGCGCATAGTGATATATATTTTGTATAAGTATCACTATGATCGCGAAGACCAGGAAGCCGATCACGTATTTCCTAAAGCTTTTTGTTGTGTCCGACAGTTTTGACATTGGTATAGTTTATAACATCTGGGTTTAAAGCTCAAACTCGAGACTTCTATCTGGAATTCGGGTTGACTTTATAGCACTTTTTCCGTAAATTATATTTGTATTATTATATAACTTCCATGGACGTTAAAAAACGTGCTTATTTAATTATTAGTGTTATTCTTTCTGTTCTCTTGATTATCATTGGTGTGCTTGTATATCTTGCTAATAATGATAGGAAATATTCTGCTAAGGAACTGGCGATTACTAATATTACTGATACTGGTGTTAGTGTGACATGGTTTACTGATGAGAAATCGTACTCTACTCTGCTTGTCAGGAAAAAAGGTGAGGGATTGACTGATTTTACTCCTGTTTATGCTCAACTGACTGCAGAAAAGTTTTATGATGATCGTGATATGGAACAAAATGATGATGGTGAATATGTTTTGAAGGATGCGGGGCAAGAGAAAAGATTTTCGCATCATGTGAGCCTTCGTGGACTTTCGCCTGAAACTGAATACGAGTTTGCGATTGCTGGGAAAGTTGGTGTGATAAAAAGGGATGACGATGGTGAGAAATTTCCAAGCTTCAAGACATTTAAAATTGCTGAGAATCTGAAAACTCCGGACCCTGTTTATAGCAGAGTACTGAACCTCGATCGTACAAAAGCAGATCCTGTGGATGGGATTGTCTATTATCAGTTAGTAAATCCAGGTGATCTACAGGTAAGTTCTGCCTTTTATTCAACAACTTTAAATGGAAATTCAAGCTGGGCTGGTGATCTGTCGAATGTAAAAAGTGCGGTTGGAGATGAGTTTAAATCAATTAAAGAAACAATTATCTCTGTCTCTGCAAAAACTGAAGTTGGAAAAGCTGATGCGACTTATTTACTGGACGAGTATAAACCTCTGGCAAGTTTGTTTATTGGTGGTGAAGAAAGTGACGATTCAAATTCTACTTCTTTATATAAAGATGGAAGAATTACCCTTGGTGGAAATTCATTGAATCAAAGCATATTATCGTCAGTCTCAGCCGAGACTGATGAAGAATGCAGTGCCAAAGGACTTTGCGGAGCAGGTGGGGCATGTTACCCAGATCAATGGTGCTGCGCGGATAACTATATAACACAAAGAACTTATCAGTGCGTTGGTGGAAGTTGGTTTGATGTTGGGCCAAGATCTACGGAAAGTAAAACAACTCAACCTTTTGGATCAATTGTCTGTTCGGATGATCCTGATGATCCTGACCCATTAAAACCATGTAAAGATGATTATACTGTGTCTTGTTCGACAAGTGATGGACAACTAGGTACAAAAACATGTCATAAAGAAGGAACGAGCCCATGTGGTGTTTCAGGATCACAATGCTCCTGGGACCCGGCTAAATCAAGTTGTGGTGAATGCGTGAAAAAGGATACTAGAGATGATTATCTTCTTCAAATGAATCAGGAACAGAAAAAAGCAACTCAGGAAATACAGTGTACATTAAATAGGCAGGATGGGACTCAAACTACAATAAATTATTATGGACCATATATTTATCAAAATGTGTGTTATAAAGTATTTGGTAAAGACCAAAATGGAACGTGTCAAGTTACAGATTGTCCACAGGATATAAGAGATCAAATTTCAGTTCCGGTAAAAACGAAATGTGGATATTATATTGGAGTTAATGACGAAATTAAAGCTGCATTATCGACTTCAGATTATTACCCAGCAGACTTAGTTTGTATAGATGAAAAAATTTTTTTCATTAATATAAATGCTTCTTTTCCTGGGGCTTGCGCCCCGGTAGATGTAAACGATGAATATTCTGATGAGCTGTCATGTACAGATAGAGGAGACGGCGATCTTCCAAATAGAGTTACTTCAGAAGGTGAAGGATCGGGGGCTGCAGGAGAGGATGGTGACAAAGCCAATCAAGATTCATGTTTGTATTCACCTAATTCTGAGGATAGATACTTGATTGAGCATATTTATTGTTTCGGTAATCCTTTAAAACCATATCGTGTAATGGATCCGGATCAAGGTGGTATTTGTGATCGGTATCAACCCTCTGATGTACTGAATAACTATTCATGTGATGATCTACATTTTGGTGATGAAGCAATTTTTGTTCAATCCGAAAGTATGAATCCACAGAGACAACAAATTCTATGGAAAATATCTAATAGTTCCTTTTCATTAAAGGTCTTTGCTCAGGCAACCTCAACCACTCAAGACCAAACCGTTGACCAATCTGGTGGCTACAGTGTCTTGCAGGGTGATGTGGAGGCTAAGATTGGTGAATTTGCTGTGAATGTTGATGATGTTTCCGGGAAAAAGGTTAATATCAAACTTTATTATGATTTGAATGCTAATGGTGTCCGGGATGAGGGTGAAGAATTTGTGAAGGACCTGAGTGATATTAAACTGCGAAAGGACACTGATGCTGCGACATATAATTTGCAGGTTGGGTGGAACTTGATTGCTATTCCGCTCTCCTCTTCTGATGGAATTGACACTGCAAGTAAATTGATCGATCATTTTAATTCACAGGATGCGGATGTTGTTCATGTTGCTAAATACACTGACACTGGCTTTGTAATGTATTCTAAACGCGAAGATAGCCCTGATTTTGCAAATGATTTCAATCTCATACCCGGAGAAGGATATTTTGTATTGAATTATCAGGCAGCTAATGTAAACATCACAGGTAACAAGTTTGACGAAGCAGTGCCGTTCAGGGTTAGAAATGGCTGGAACCTGGTGGGGGTATATACAAATGAGGCTGATTATGCAGCTGAAGAGCTTCTAAAAGACATGCAAGCAGAAGGAATAACAGCAGACACGGTTAGTAAATATGATTCCGGTCTGTACACAAGCGTAGTATATGATGATAATTTGCTCTACGGGAATGATTACAATATCTACGAACGCCAGGGATACTTTGTTCGTGTCGCAACAGGCGGAGCTGATGATAAATACTTCACGCCTAAGCCTGGGAATTAGATCCTCCTAAAACCCGGAAATCTTTTGGATTAGTTTATTGCCAGTGTTTTTTTACGGCCTACCCCCTTCCAGTCCATTGCAAAAGCATGTACCGATGTACAAGGATAAAAGTCTGGAAACTATTGAAAAATATGAAAACAGGCATCAAAAAACCTGTACATCGGTACATGCTTTTACAACGTTCCAGGAGGACTATGCTGACCTTTTTTACTTTGTCATGTTCGTCTGTTATGTAAAATAGCTAATGGATGGAGCTGATGATAAATATTTCACACGAAAGCTCGAGAATTGAGTTCAAATATCACCGTATAAAGGGTGCATAGATATGTGCACAGAGGCAAAAGATTTTTTCATTTTAGATAGTTTTTAACAAATAATGACCAAACTTTGTATAAAAAATGTAGAAATAAGGCTAGAATATAAAAAAATAAGTGGGGTGAGCACTACCCCCTATGGCCACCATAAGGGAACTTATCCACATAAATTTTACAAAGCCTATTCCATAAATTTTTCTTAATTAATTCTGAATTTTTTGACCTTGATCACCAGAACCTCTACAATGTTTGTATGAAAGTAAAAGTTAATCTCAAGAAAAAAAGGGTTAAAGAAAAATTTGAAAAGGACATGAGCGAAAGCGTTTCAACCCAAGAAGATATCGCTAGCGTTCCATATACAAGTTCAAGGGTTGTTGAGGATGTTGAACCTGTTCAAGATGTCAAAGCAGCACAGATGGCTAGAGCAGAAAATGCAAGAAGGAATTTAGAGGCACAGGAGAATATGTCAAAAGGTATGCCAAAATCCAAGTTTAATTTAAAATCCAAACTCCAATTTCAGCTGACAAAGAAACACAAATATATCCTGCTCTCAATCGGTGCGGTAGTCTTAATCACAGTAGGAACTTTCCTGACACTCGAAGTATTAAATAGAAAGAAATTTGTTCCATTTGATCTGACACAGGCGGACCCGGGTTTTATCGGGAAAGTCCAGGCACAAACAAATCTCTCTACCCCACCAGAAGTAAGGGACAAGGAAAACCCGGTAAACGGTGTGATGGTCACGAGCAAAGAGCTGAAAGCTATGCAGGCGCGCAAACTGGTTGTGGTATCCTTAAATAACCATTCTGATGCGCGCCCCCAATTCGGCCTTTCCAAAGCAGACCTTGTTCTTGAGGTCCTGGCAGAAGGCGGAATTACAAGGTACAATGCATTCTATTACCAGGACCAGACTGTTAAGAAGGTCGGGCCAATCAGAAGTGCTAGAAGTTACATGCTTGAGTTTTTCCTGGGTTTCGATGATCCAGTTTTTGTACATGAGGGACAGGCAAGCTATCCACCGCAAGAACGTGCAGTTCCCGAGATCAACACACTTCGACATTTTTATGAATGGGGGGTTGAGAGCATGCAAACAGCAGGTTCGCGCTACAGGGACCCGGAAAGGATCCGTTCAGCAGGTTATGTCCATTCTCTCATGACAGGTTTTGATCTGATAAATAAAGAAGTCGACAGGCTTGGCTGGAAAAAACCTTCAAACATCACACCTTTGAAATTCAAATTTGATGCGCCGGAAGAAGAGCGACAGGTTGTGAATTCAGCTTCAAAAATTGAGATCAAGTTCAGCAGCATTGGTGGCAGCGCTTATTATGCAAAATTCGATTATGACAAAGTTACAAATACTTATCTCAGATCAATTGGTGGAGAAGCTGATGTTGACGCGCTCAGCGGAGACAGGATCGCACCAAAGAACGTAATTGTCGAATACCATGATTACCGTGATGCTATGGATGGACATTCCCGTATTATTATCGATATGATTGGCGAAGGCGAAGTTTTTGTTTTTCGTGATGGACAAATGATTAAAGGCAAATGGAAAAAGGCTTCCAGGACCGAAAGGACGAAGTATTACGATGAAACCGGCGCTGAAATTGAGTTCAATAGAGGTCAAATATGGGTCGTGAACGCAATTCGCACAAGTTCGCATAAAGTAACTGATATGTTTGTTAATGATAAATTAACGAATTAACGGATTAACTTATTAACTCGCCACTGGAGAATGAACTGATTTTATGAAGAGTTTATTAAAAAAGCCAAAAATTAAATCTAATATAAAATCTTCGTTGCAGAAGGCATTGAGCATTGCGCTTATTATTGCTTTGCCATTTACTCTGACTGGTTGTCTCGGTATTGGTGAGGATGATAACAAACCTGCGGACAGTACGAGTGTTGTTCCCTCAGATGAACAAATCACGCTTATCTGGTGGGGGCTTTTTGAATCGGAGGAGGATATGCAGCCATTGATTGATGCTTACAAAGCAATTCATCCAAATGTGACGATTGAATATTCTGAGAAATCTCTTGATGATTATCAAACAAGCCTTGACAAGGTTTTAACAGACGGACAACCAGCCACAACTCCGGATATTTTTACGATACATAATAGTTGGATGGGCAGGTATCAAAATTATTTAATGCCAGCTCCTTCAGAGGTTACTGATGCGTCTAGCTTTGAAAGCGCTTTTTATCCTATAGTAAACTCAGATTTGGTAAGGGACGGCCAGCCTTATGCAATTCCACTTGGAATGGATTCGCTTGCCCTGATATACAATAAAGATCTAATGAGCGCAAAAGGCTACACTACTCCTTCAGATGACTGGACCGAGCTTTTTGAACAGGCACAGAATTTGACCCAGAAAACCGCAACAGGCACAACTTATCAGAGGGTTGGATTATCTCTTGGGGCAGATGAAGACTCAAATGAGTTCTGGTTCGATATTTTTAATTTACTTTTAATGCAGTCTGGGGTGCAAATGTTGAATTCGACTGAGGACGCTGCTGTTTTTGCTTCTGATAGCGCGACACAGGATGCTGTTGAATACTTTCAAAGCTATGAGGACGAAGAATTGTGGAATGCTTCCGTGAAAAAAGACGTTGCTCTTTTCCTTGAGAAGAAACTTGCCATGTATATCGCACCTTCATGGAGGCTTTTGGACCTAGTTGCATATAATGATACTTATGACCTTGGTCTGGATATTGGAATCGCGCCTTTACCACAACTTTCCAGCCTTGAGGAGGAGCAAGTTGGCTGGTCGACTTATTGGGCACAGGGAGTTTCGATTGATTCTCAATATTATAAGGTTGGATGGGACTTTTTGAACTTTGCAACACAGCAGGAGCAGCTCAGGCTTGTTTTTGAGCATGTTACAGAGGACGGGACAAGGGCATTTGGACAAATTTATCCTAGAAAAGACATGAAGAGTGAAATGGATTCAAATGAATACCTTTCTGTGTATGCGGACGAAGTTTCGACTTCCAAGGGCTGGAACATGGTTGATGGCGGGAAGGTAAGAGATGTATTTAAAGAGTGGTTGAATAGTGAAATTGATGCCGAAGATGCACAGGGACAGGTTAGTTTGATTATAACTGATCAGGGGTTGCTGACCAGTGAACCGTAAATTTATGACTGGGCAATAACTTGACACAAAGCCGTCGAAATAAGAAGATGGTAATAGATTAACTGATTAGCTAATTAACTGATTAACTAATTAACGGATTAATTGATTATTATGGGGCGTAGTTTAAAATTTTTTGTAATTTCATTATTTGTCCTGGTTTCCGGGCTTTTTTTGTTGAAGCAGGCGCAGCTATATTTAGTTGCAAACGCTGCTCCTTTAGCTGATACGGGCGATGCTTTTTATGTTGAAAAACCGAGACCAAGTAGCAAACTTGTCGGCCAATCTGAGGTGAGGTTTTATCTAGTCGATGATGAAAACGCACAACCTGAATATGATGTCGGTCTTTTTAGGCCGGATTGTTTGACAAGGTTCGGGACTATTGTCGCTAATGATTACTCTATTAAACAGTCGAATAATTTTTATTCAAAAAGCTGGAATAGTGATGGCCCAATTCTGGACCAGGCGAGCATACCAAATGGAAACTATTGTTTAAAAGTGTGCGTGACCTTGAAAAACGGTGATAATAATTATTCTGTTTGCGATCTAAGGCCATTGTCACTTGTTGAGAAATTAAATCAAAACCCTGTTATAACTTCAAATGTACCGAACACTCTGTTCCTTGTTGGGCAAACATTTGGATATTATGTTCAAGCAACTGATCCCGATGGTGATACTTTGACTTATTATTTAACCACAGCACCAAGTTTCCTGCAGATCAATAGCGCAACCGGAGCAATTACTTCAAAAGGCGCACTTACTCAAGTTGGCTCATTTGTGGTTGTTGTACAAGTTAGAGACGGCAATGGTGGAAGTGCAAGTCAGCAGTTCACATTAAAAGTTGAACCGGAGCCGACACCTAAACCAAGCTCGATTGAAATAATTTTTCCTGCTAAAGATTCGGTTTTTAGAGATGATAAGGATAATTCAATTGAATGGATTGTGAGCAATATTTCAAATATTTCTAAGATCACCCTATTCTATTCTACTGACGGGCAGAAATGGACGAAAATAACAGATCTTGGCGCCAAAACCACCTCTTATATCTGGGATGCAGCAAATGTTGAAACAGGAGATTATTTCATTCGTGTACTTGTGACAACAAGTACTGGCAAAACTTATGAGGATATTTCAGAAAAATTTTCTTTAGTTTCGACAAAAGATGAAGTCGTTGAGGATTCTGCAAGCATAATAGAAGTTTCGCCTGAAGAGGATAAAGAGTACGAGGCAAACGATCAAGTTGTAAAAGAAATCTCAGCTACTTTTGTTCCTTCACAAGGAGCTTCTGTTGATCCTACTTCACTTGTTGTGCTTTTGGATGATAAAGAAATAACTGAATCTTGTGAGATTAGCGATAATAAATTGAGCTGTCAAATCAGCAATTCTCTTTCCGAAGGTAAACATAAAGTTTATGTTGAATTTACAGATAGTGCTGAAAAGAAAGCAAGCAAAACATGGTATTTTACTATTAAAGCACCTGGGACAGGAGATGCAGATGGGGATGGAACTAATGTAAGCAGGACTTTGTTAATAATCCTGGGAATTTGCGGACTTGTATTTTTGCTTCTGTTTATACCTTGGCTTTTATTTACTCTTTGGAGAAGGAGGAATGAGAGTGATGATGAGGTAGTTGTTGAAGGTGATTACACTCTTGCACCGGATGCTGACACTTATGAAACACAGGCGTATGAAACTCCTGTGAACGAAGTACCGACGTATGAGGTTCCATCTCCTGCGCCAACTGTTATAACATCATCAACACAATCTATTCCACCTACTACAGTAGTTGAGCAAAGTGAACCCGAGGAGGAAGATGAATTCGCTATTGGTGAAAGCACGATGTCGGCAGTGCAGCCTGTTGGTCAGTCTACTACACAGCCAATGACGCAACCAATGGCCCAACCAACGCTCCAACCAATGGCCCAGCAAACTGTGGTGCAACCGGTATCGCAACCAGCACAACAGCCTGCTACTCCTGCTGACACTGCAGGTAAGCAGTTTGGCGAAGAAGATATACCTGATTGGTTAAAAGAGGAAACTTTTGATGATGAAGAAAAAAAAGCGTTGGCTGATCAGACTAATCAGGGCAAAGCTCAAGATCAAGCTCAGGCACAGGCGCAAGTTACGGCTGCTTCGCAACCAATTAATGCCTCGGGGAATGTTATTGATCTGAACACTGTAGATGAACAAAAACAGGAAGATAAAGGTTCGCAGTTGTATGGTGATTATGGGCTTGCAACAAAGGATGATTCGAATTTGAATGGCGACAGTTCAAGTACTGATGATAATGCTTCTGATAATAATGCGGTGAAATAGATGTCAATGATGTTAAATAGAGTTTCTTTACGGTTAAGATTTTTGATACTCTTCGGAATTTGTCACCGAAATTCTAGTTTTTCTATCAGCCGTTATTTGAATTTATGAAAAAATAATTTATACTTCTAAAGTAAGACAAGGGGGGACCTAGGCACCCCCATTTTTTACATGTGCGTTTATGCAACGGGAAAAATATTCATATCCAGGGGTGTCAGGAGGGGTATAGTGTCAGAATTTCTAGGTGACTATTTTCGGACGGCGCCTAGATTTTTTTATATACTACCCCCCCCTCTGGACGTTGGAAGGGTCTAATGTCTAAAATGACCATTGTTACAACTACAACTACAATAATGACCATGACTGACCATGGCCAACTTGGCCGACTATGACCTACTATGGCTGATTATGACTGAGACGACTCCTGAAGTAAGTTTTTTATATATTACAGTATCCGACAATTTTCCCTTTGAAAATCGTCCCGTTAAGCTCCATGCCGGAGTTTAACTTATATAAGTTTACAAAAGTACTTTCCTTTGTCTTTACTGAATAAATGCCATTCTTTTCCTGAATAGAAGTCACGATACTGGTGGAAGGATTTGTAAGTTTGTTTGCTCTTGTTGTTTTGCAATCGTATACTTCTAAATTTGCACCTTGGACTTGTGCAGTTTTAGAACCTTCTCCTGTTGTGGAGCTTGCTGTTGCAGAGTTCCCGGTCGAAAATCCTAGATCGGCATTTGAATACTGCTCGGCCATTTCAGCTAGAGTGGCTAAACCGAACACAAGTGTAAGGACTATACCAAACATGGTCGTTGGGTCGAATTTCTTGCCGAGAGAATTGATCAGGTCCATAAATCCTTTGATGAGGTTCAGCGTACCAAACAGAGCTTTGAGCATATTTTCGACTGTATTAGCTTTACCTAAAAGATTATCGATAAACGCGCCAATTGTTGAGCCAAGAAACGAGCCTACAAATGAACCAATGTAAACTCCGATGGGCCCCCAAAAGCTTCCAATGACTGTACCTACGATACCGCCAATAAAACCTCCAACAACCAGGCCGGCGCCAAGTGGTAGGCCAAAAATTAAGGCTACTCCGGCACCAACAACTGTACCAATCCCCATACCAATAGAAGCAGCTCTCATAGCGCCTGCAAATTTTACTGATGTACTCGCCCAGCTCCACATTACCTTTACACTGTGGATGCTCATACCACCATGCAAAAAGTTGCTAACAGTGGTGAAAGGATTTTTCCACAGTGTCCATTCATTAGCTAATGCACCAAACTGTCCACTTTTTATATAATTCCATTGTCGGTTCATCCAGGGTATTGCCGTAATTAATCCTTGTGCTTCCAAGAATGGCATTTTTGCAAGTATCTGCATCCAAGGCCTGTTTGCAGCACTAGCCCAAAGTCTGTTGGTTATTTCATCCCTGGCGAGACTGAGCGCACCCGTAGTAGCTCCGCCTATAAACATTCCCAATGCTGGGTTGCCAAGTAGTGCTCCGATTAATGTTCCTATTCCAGCTCCTACAAAAATTGGATTTATAGCGCGTGCAATTGAAAGTCTTCTTGTTATTCCGTTTCTCATGTCCTGGCCTAGAGGTGCTGGCCCGATTGAGCCTCCTGTAACCCCGTATCTTTGTATTGTTCCATATTTTGCCTGAAAATTTCGTATGAACCCAACCGCGCTTGGCCTGGTTGATGTAAGAGTATCTTTAACGACTTGTGCGCTCATTCCTGTTACACCTGCCAGGGCTACTATCAAAGGAGAAATTTGTCCACCCGGAAGTAAAAACATAATTCCAGCTGTTATTGCTGAACTTTGAAGTCCTGCTGGTATGGCACGCATTACTGCACGTACGCCATTTAGTGCACGTTGTGCATTGATGACTGTTTTTCCCCCTGCTCCGCTCCAGAATTTTGTACTTATTTTGCTGGTTAGAATTTTTCTTTGATTGTTAAATGCCTTAAGTCCGGTTTTTGTATAGACCGTGTCACCAGCTATCCTTGCTACATTTCTTGCTGCATTGAAAAATCTACCAATTGTGACATCATAAAGTGCTTTTAATGCAACTAGTGTTTGAATACCACCTCGCCTTTTTCTTTCAGATTTCCGCTCGTTATATCTTTGTAGTGTGTTTGTTGATCTTTTATTGACAAACGCTGTGTTTCTACTGAGATTGACCCTCCATCCTCGCTTGTTTGGAACATATTTGGAAAAAGTGACATTAATGTTGCCTCTATTAACTATGAAACCAGCTGTTTTTTGGTCCAACTTTTTCATAATATTAAATGCTGCTTTAGGTCTTGAATTGACCCATTTCCCTGTTCTGCTTTGGTTCCATTTGTTTATGGGCACTCTTACCGGGTTAAATTTGCTACTATACATTCTTATTGCTGTTCGTTTTGTAGCTCTACCTGCGCCTCTTGCTATGTCAGCAGTTACGCCCTTTATTCCTCTTTTTCTAAGATAGTCTGGAAGTGTTTTATCTATAGCGCCTGCTGCTAACATTACACCTCCAGTTAGAAGTGATCCTGCAGCTTGTCCTTTTCTTCTATAATATTCATCTTGTTTCTCTTTGCTCCAGTCGCGTAAAGAAAATTCCCATTTTTTTCCAATACCAGTGTATGTATTTTCGGAAGCATATTTTGCCATTTCCCTCATTCCTATTGCTTGTGCTCTGCTTAATTTTCTATATCTGAAATCAGCTTTTTGTTTTATCTGAGCAGTTGTATCTTTGTCATCAACTTGATCAATGAAATTTTTAAAATCTCTATCAAGACGACTTAGAGCCTGCTTTGCTTCTGGATCATCTGATAAGTAAAGCGCTTTGACTTTGTCTTTATACGCTTTCTCAACTTCAGCCTTTGTTAGAACATTATTTGTGTCAATTCCAAGTGCATCAAGGGGGTTATTACTTCTGTTCATTTTGTTAATTTCACTCTTGTCGATAACCCCCTGCCAGGTTTTATCCTGTAGAATCTCAGCGTTATAGTTGTCATACCTGGTCCGTGGCGTTTCCTGTAGCAGGCTTTTTACATCACTGTTTGTTAATATTTTTAAACTTTCATATTCTTTTTCATCTTTGGAAGCTTGCTCTGCTAAAGTACGTAATTTATCTAGTTCTGCTTGTCGTCTTGTCTCAATCGTCTTTGGTGTGACGTCCACACCTTCGTTTTTTAATAGCGTTTCGATGTGTTTTGGATCTTTGATGTTTGCAAGTTGCAGGGGTATGTCTTTGAGTGCTTGTTCCTGCTGCATTCTTATTGGTGTAAGATCAAGTGCTCTAATATCCTGTTTAATATTATCTATTGCCACTTGTTGAGCACCAAGAGTTGTATTCATTCCTTGAATTATTTGTTCTCTTGTATCCCGATCCCCAGCGTTTTTTAAATTGTATTCAAAGAGTTGACGAGATCTGTCATATCTTTTTTGTAGATCTTCCATTTGCAAAACCTTCTCGGACCTTAGAGTTTGAATTTGTTGGTCTAACTCTGCAGCTGGTGCTGGTCCTTGCTGTTGAGCTTTTGCTAATTCCTGCTCTTGTCTTTCCTGCGCCTCTCTTGTTGAAGTTATTCCCTGTTTTTTCTGATCTGGATCGACGGGTGTTTGTTTTTTAGGTTCGGGTTGAGCAGCTTGAGCTTCTTCTGCTTTGCTCTTTGCTTCTGCTTCTTGTTGTTTTTTTTCTTCATCTTCGTCTAGCGGTCCTTTGCCATTTTTTTTGACTTCTTCAGGTTCGGGTTTTTTACTTTCTTCCTCTTTTTTCTCTTCTTTTTCTTCAGGCTTTTTCGGCTCTTGTACCTCTTCAATTTCTCCCTCCTTCGTAGTTTTAATCTCTTCAATCCCACTTTGGACCGTTGTTAGTGCTTCACCGAAAGTTTTGCTAAGATCTGCTTCAATTTCTTTATTTCCTCCGGCAATGGCGATTACCTGAACATCTAAAAATTTTTGAAAATTTTCCGCGTCGCCTCGATAAAATGTGCTTCTGGCAGTGTTCGTGATAATTTGTCTTGTCAATGGCGTTATATTTGGATTTGTAGATAATGCCGAGTCCAGGGCACCAATCTTTTCTTCAATGATTTGGTCTCTGTTCCGTGGTTGAGCTGTATTTAATTGTGCTACTGTCGGCGTTGCCAATTATTTAATTTTAAATATAATATTCTTTCATTTCCAGGCCATTTGTCGATATAACTATAAGGTTTTTCAGGGCTGTTTCAGATAATTTAACCTGGTAAAGTTCTTTGACTAATCTTAGAGTACTTCCTTGCGGGAGTAATGGGCTGATTTCCACTGTGTATTCGTTGTTTTGGGCCTCGAACTCCTCTTGTGTTGCTTTTCTAAGGTCCATGCTAAAAGTTGTACCCGGAATTATGTAGTTTTTAAGTATGAAATTGTTCAGTTTAATGAGTGCATGTGTATAGAAATCTTTTAATGTCTGCTCTTTGATGTATTTACGCTCCCCTTTTAATTCCCCGAGAAGTTCAAGTAAAAATATGTCTAGCGGAATTGTTTCTTCTGCCCTGTAAACGAGCATTTCCTCTAATCTTCTTTCTCTTGCAATGCCTTGGACGTATGCGATTGCGTTTTTCTCAGCCTCTTGTACTCCAGTCCCACTTGTTAACTGCACATATATAAAGTTCATCATGATGTCAAAAACTGCTTGAATGAGGTGCTGGCTAATCACTCTTATCTCATCTTTATGATTAATTGCGAAAAACGCCCACGAAGGAAAATTTATCAGGTCATTGTACAGAAAATCTGCTGCCTGCTCTACTTTTGTGATTCCTGCAAGTTTTGATTTAATTAGATTGTACCTTGCTTCGTGCTCAATTGTTGCGTTTACGTCAAAATATCCCTGCTCGTCAATTTTCAATTCAAATGGCATGTCAATCTCTATTGTTTGTTGAAGTTCAAGCTCATGACTGTCAATGATCTTTAGTTCGATTTTTTCCTGTTCTGTTAGTGGCTTTATAAAGAATTCGAGCGCGTACATAGCGAACTCCGGTAATGCTTCGATAAAACGGGCCTGCTGCAGTTTGTGCTGGGCTAGAAGGAAATTATACATTAGTGGACTGAACCTGTCTTTTTCTGCTTCGAGAACTGCTGGTGGATTAATTGAGCGTGTTGATGCTGGACTGGCCGGTCCAAGTGCTGAATTAATGAATTCATTTACTTTTTGTTTAATTTTATTATCCCTGACCTTTTTGGCAAGCTTTTTGTCTACTTCCAAAGCTGATTGGATAAATTCAGTGCCTGTATAAAATGGGGATACAAGGAAAAAATATTCTTTTCCTAAAGAATTGTAAAGTTCATTTTCGATAGTGTTTTCATTTGGCATTTCATTAGATTATTTGTTGTTATTGTTTCCTGGATTTACCGGTTATTGTTCTTTGTTTTGTAAGTATTCCACCGAGTGTGCTAACACCTGCTATGCCTGGTCTATAGCCTGCTGCGGCCTGTCCACGTGCCAGGTCAAATGTCTTTCGTTCGTTCAAGTTGATCACATTGAACCAGGAGTCCATCATATCCGGTATTGCTGGAGTGGTTATGAAAAGAGCGAATGCAAGGATCATTTGTATAAGACTGCCTAGTTGTTCATTAGCTGTTGCTGAGCCAACTCCGACTAATGGAGGTGTAAATGTTATCTCCCTGGATAGCTCCGCATCTCTTGTAAGAACTATTATGAATAGAAAAACTGCATATACTGCGATAAAAGAAAAACTTGCTGACAACAGCGTTTTGAAATAGCTTGTAATGGATGCTGCGCCTCTTCCTGGTATTGCTATTGTAAGCATAATAAATGGAGAAATTATTGGATACACTATCAGCACTACGTATTTTGTGAGTAATTTGAAAAACAGCTTTAAACTTGTCATAAATGCTGAAATCACAAATACAAGTTGAACTATTGTTGTTGTGAGCCCTTCGGTACCACTTAGAAGATTATTGATCATATCTCCTATTGGGCCGGAATCGGGGATAAGGGTTAGATCGCTGTCTTCTGGCAGATCTTGTACGTTTATTCCAGATGTTCCGAAAACCTGCCATGTGCTCATTGCGCTGTCATCTATTTGTAAATGATATTTTGCATCACCCTCATATTTAGCTAGATCACCGAGCTCGTCCGGGGTTTCCAGGCCGAATAAGTTCGCATTCAAATCCGTTGCGGTCCAGACCTCGTATCCTGGTGAGAATGTGTTTTGGACAAGCACTTGCTGCACAAGATTGGCGCCTACTGTAATTAGATCTATGGCCAAACCTGAGAGGGGATAGCTTATTGTGATCATGACTAACGCGAGTATTATATTTGGTATTGAATTTGCGATTGTTACCTGGGTCTGGCCACTGAAACTGCTTCTGAATGCTACGAGAAACGCTATTACTATTATCACAAGTATCATTGCAAGATATGCTATGTTTCTGCTCATGAGCCAGAATTTTGTTATTGGGCTGAGTATATTGAAACCAAGGCCTGGATAATATACCCATGAATCGCTTGCATCTGAATCTGTTTGTGCATAAGCTTTTTGTCCATTAGTTATCATGTTCCACTGGTCTTGTGCATAAACTATTCCGCTAGCTGGTGGATGGTCGTACATGCTCTGGCTCATATTGCCGAGCTGAGCTATTGCTCCGCCGTCTCTGATATATACATTTTGTCCGCTTTTGCTTGTGATTGGGTTTCCGTCCTCATCGGTTAAAAGTGCATCACAGTTGCCCATAATGCAAATGGCTGATTTAAAAGTCGACGGGAAAAACCCTGTGTGTTTGAAAGTTATTTCTCCGTTTTCATCTTTTTCTGCTGATGTTTTGTAAAGATAGTCTTTGCCGGCGCTTTCCGGTACTTCTTCTTTTGCTTCAACTTTACTTAAGGTTGTCGTGAATATTGTTACTATCGTAGTAACGAGAAGCATTACGAGCAGTGCTTTCTTAAATAATCTTCTCCGCGATTTTTTGGTCAGTTTTTTTAGTGATTTCATGGACAAAAACAGTATAAAGAGAATAATCCTGCTTGGCAAGTGAAAGGCAGGAAATTAGTGGAAATTTTTAGCTGCAAATGCCAAAGTTTAAGCTTTTAACTCTGTGTCAGGTTGACCGGTGGTTGGGACGGTTGTGGTTGCTGTGTAGTTGGTTGTGGTTGCGAAACCGGTTGTTCTGTGACAATTGATGGCTGGTTAGGTTCGACCTGTGTTGGTTGTGGTATTGTTGTAGACGGTTCAGCTGGTTTTGTCCCTCCATGCTGCATCTTTAAAAATTCCTGATATTCTTTCATGGCCGAGCTGGTTTGTTGTGATTGTCCAACTTCTTGATTTGGTTGTTGTGTTTTAAGTTTCTCATACTCTTCAATAATTTGAACAAGCTTAATAGTATTCTGCACATCGGTTTTTAACCTTGATTCTGTTTCGCGCAAGTATTCATTTAATTTATTTTTTCTATCTGGAATTAATGACCCTTGATATTGAAGATACAAAGCTTTGTTTAGTATATTTACTGTTTTTTTTATTCTTTCTTGTAATTGTGGATCATCTAATTCTTTCATTAGTAGATAATCTGGTGGTTGATTTGCTTGCGAGCTAAGGTTTGGGTCATTTAATTTTTGGTCCAAAGAATTTTTAATTGCCTGTTTTTTCCCCTCATCCATACTGGATTCACTTAGATACCCTTCGACAGCTGCATTCACAACTTTAGTGTACTCAGCCAAGTATGTTAAATAAGCTTCTTCAATATCCTCATTATTTACTAGATTAAGTAAATAACCTAGAACAGTTGGATCTATGTAATAAAATGTATTTTGGTCCATTCTAATAATTCTTTAATATTAAGTATTAAGCTGCCATTGCGATATTTCCAAGTGATGTTAATCCCCGTTCTAACTCTCTTGAGTTTCTTGTCCCAAATGCTATTTCGGCTGCACCTTTAATTTCCCCTACATCTGAGCCAGTTTTTTTTGCTATTATAGTTGAAATAACATCTACTGTAGCTGTGCTTGTTTGGACATCACGGCGCACTGCTGCAAGATCAATTGAGTTTATATTTTGAGTGAGTTCTAATTGCTTTTGAGCTGCTAGTTTCTCCTGTAAGACAAACTCCTCTTGTTCCTTATCAAATTTTTTCTTATTTATACCGGCTTTGTTTAAGGACTCAGTATCCCAGAAATGACTGGCATACTGATGTCTACCATATCCTGCAACTGTTCCGGCAGTTGTCCCCGCTAGTAATGCGGATAAAGCTATTACACCACCTTTGGCTTCAAGAAGTCCCAATCCAATGCCTACACCTCCTCCAGCTAATATTGCTGCTGGGACTGCATATTTTGCAATAAGTTTAACCTGGTTCATTGTGCGTAACCTTTTCGCCCTTTCCTTTTCGTCTGTTGCTTCAAGACCTTCTCTCTTAGAGATTTCAATTTTTTGTCGCTCGATATCTTTTTTCCCAGTTTCAATTGTCTTTTGGTTAGTACGCATAGCTTCTATTGCTTTGATAGCTCCGTCTACAGCATTTTGCTCAAAACCTGTAAGACCCGCAGCCTCATCCTTGAGACTTTGAAGAAGATCTCCAGTGCCTTTTTCATATGTTTTGGATTGAGTGACTGCAAAGAGAGGTTTAAGTTTTTCTTGTAAATTATTTTTTAAAACATCCAACTCTTCAGTTGTCAGTGTTGGATCTAAAACTTTCGCAGCATCTATTTGATCTTGGATAGCTTGGTCGAACTCAGCTGGAGTAGGATTGAATCCTGCCGTACCAATTCTGGTAGCAGAGATCTTGTCAGATAGCTCACTAGTCAATTTTGTTATTTTCTCAGACCCTTTTGCGGTGTCTATTTTTGATTGCTTTTCTCTATCTGTTTCTTTTGTCTTCTCGTCTGTCTTTCTATCATCTTCTGCCTGAAAGCCTTTTTTGATCATATCTCGCATCTCAAGATTATACATTTCAGCATATTTTTCTGCTTCTGCCCTATCTCCAATCTGATTCTTTTTGTACTTTTCAATAACTTCATTTGCTAGTTGTCGTTGTTGATCAAGTGCTTCTCTTATTATTTGCTGTTTTTCAGCAGGAGAAATAAGACCTTTACTTACCCTTGTATTTAATACTGCTTCAAGATCATATATTAGATCTGCTGTTGGACGAGATTTATTGTCAGGCATCGTTACTGAATCGATTGATTTTGATTTTATCCCTTCTTTCACTTTAGACATCACTTTATTTGGATCTTTGTCTGGAGACAATACAGCAGTATCTGAGCTTAGTGCTGTTGTAAATTCAGCTAAACCAGCAGTGTCATCTGCTACTACATCGCTTATTATTGTATCAACATGATCCTTTGAGGCGCTTGCAGCAGAAGTTTTTGCTTCAGCATGATACTCTCTAAATGTTTTTAAACCTGCTTTTACTGTTTCGGTTTTATCTGCTGCAGATAAACTTGGATTAGATAATAAAGCATCAAGGCCCTTCCCCTCTTTTTCAGCATGTGTTCCAAATTGTCCTAATGCAGTTTCAAAATTACCCATGTGATGTTATTTATCAACTAGATAGATATTTATTTAAAACAGTTTCAAAATTGTCTTCTGTAAGTTCACCTTTTTGTGCGAGCTCATCAAATTGTAATAGCATATCTATAATAACTTTATTAGAAAGTTTCTGTGCTTCCATATTCTTTACAAACAGTCTCATAAATGCATTATCGAATTTCGGTGCTACGATGAACGCTTTTTTATCAAGTTTGCCAAAATTACCCTTTAACATTTCGTTTAATGTTTTTGCGGGGTCGTTCTGCTTTTTATTGTCAGCCATTTATATTATTTTAATACTAAATATAGTATAGCAAATATTATTTAACTTCAACATCTTATTCATATCTTTTACCTAATAAAATTTTTATCTAATCATCCCAAATAATTTATTCGCCCTTGCTCTGAGTGCATTTCTAAGTGACGCCGACATATTTGGGTCAATCGTTCTCTTGAGCAAACTATTTATATTAGCTAACAGCATTGCATTTAATTGATCAATTGGAATATCTCGAATGTTTAAATTATTTTCCAGACGTCTGATTACTTCGTCTTCTCCAATATCTGGATCATCCAATAGTGTGCTCATCCCGCTAATAATATTCGTACCCAATCCAACGACCCGATCAAATTCCTTTTTGGCAATAGCATTTTCTGGTGGTTTATAAATTGCACCAATTGGCTGTATTCTTGTTACATTCTCAATCTCAGGTTCAGCTAATATCTCACCTCCTGATACTGGTTCAGTCCTCTCAATGGTCTCTTTTAAATCACTTAATGCCTTATCTTTCGTAATGTTAGTAAAACTTCTAGATTCCTCAGCTTCCTGTGTATAATCTGATGAGGTTAAAAGACGTATCAGGTTGTTTACTGCGGCCATATTCCTTCTTTGTAGATTGTTCCGAATTGCTTCAACAATTGCACCATGCAACATATCGTCATCTAATGTTAATCCAGGAATATTTTCTTGCAAATTCGAATTTACTCTAGTTCGTACTTCATCAAGTGTAAGCGTAGGATCGGTTAGTCTCTCAGACATTCCTGATATATGCCTGCCACCAAGCCCTAGAATCCTTATTACGTCAGGATCATCAACGTCACCTTCTACTTGATTGGCTAATAGAACATCACAAGTCTCGTTAATCGCTTGTTCAACTGCCGCAGGATCAGCATTGAAATTTATACTATTTACTCTTTGCACAAATTTTGTTCGTGCCATTTGTGGAGTAGCAAATTCGCTTTCTAACTGTTCTAATAGCCTTTCTGTGGCTTCATCAGGTTCTGGGAAGTAGACAGCAATTACTTTGTTCAGTATCGATAATCCGTCATTACGTATCCTGTCTTCCGCGTTTCTATAGGCAACAATTCCACCTTCGACTCCATCAGCGCCAAGTATTTCAAAATCTTCTATAATTCCCGCCTCTTCAGGATAATTGTATTTCGCTAATACTCTTATCTCATCAGCTATTTGTTCTTCATCTAGTGATTGGAAAGTCCTGAATGGTTGAGCTAATCCTTCATTTGTGACGTTATCTTTGATTAGTCCTCCAAGTATGCGAATATTTGGATCTTGGGGATCTTGAGGATAACTGTTTATTCTTTCTCGTACTGAGTATTGTCCTGGATGATGCGCAAGTAACATAGCTGTTCTTTCCAAATCTTCTTGTTGTAAGGTAATTTGTCCCAATATAGAACTCCTATCAACCATAGCTCTAGCAAGATTATCACTAAGCTGGAGACTTTCTGTTGTTATAGGATTATTCTTGAGTACGGTTCTAGCACTTTGACTAATTATATTTAATGGTGGATGAACTGGGCCACTATCCTGTCTTTCTTCCCATGCCTCTCTTTCATCTGTATTAAGTCTAGCTATTTCTGCCCTCGCTTGTGTGGTAAATGCATCAAGTAATAATAATGTTTTTCGTTGTGTGTATAATTCATCCCATCTTAAGTTAATTAGAATGGCAATATCTGTTGCGCTGAGTTGATTACCGTCAATAATATCTCTTTTAATATCGGCCGGAGTAGCTGGAATTAGCATGTCTTTATATACTTTTATAGGACTTACTATGGCATTTATGGTAGTTAGTGTTATTGTTGTTGCTTTATCAATACCGAGTGTTTCATTGATAAAGGGCTTTAATGGTTCTGTGACTAATCTGGTACCTGAGAAGCGAGCAACTGGCCCAACACCTTTTTGAGAATATTCTTCATATAATTTGTTTACAGTTTCTTCCCACATTTGGGCTGCGCTAATTGCTGAAGGGAGTTGCGCTGTCATGGAATCCGGGACATCTGGGCCAAGTGCATATTTAAATCGGTCAATCGCATCAGAATAAGCTTTATCTAGTACAATTAATTTTTCCACTTCACTAGGTGCCAATTTTCCATGCAGTTGGGTGAGCCATTCTGGATTGCTGCTAAGCAAATTTGTAACTCCTTCTATGGTTTCCTTCCTTTCAGAAGATAAAGTACTGACGTGCCTTTTTTCTAAATTGTATAAATAGTCTTCGAGAAGTTGTTGTGGATTATCAACACCTAGTGCGATAATCCTATTCCTGACAATATCGGATAAAATACCAAAACCGATTTGGTCCCCTCTAGTATCTAGTTTCCCATCAGTGTCGTCTTCTATTTTTATCCCAAGTAGATCTTCATAATTAGTATTGATAATTACATCTATTTCCTTGAAACGTCCTTCGCGCTCTTGTGGTCTTGTTAATTCTGGAGCGAAAGTTTCAGCAAAGGGTTGTGAACCTGGTTTTTCAAATTTAGATTCATAATCTCTTTGTCGTTGTATTGCCTGTACTATTGAAGTACCAAGAGGTGGAGGTTGTTTGACGCCCATTAACCTAGTATAGAATGAATCAGGATCAGTAAGTTCCTGCGTAATTTGTGTTTTTGGATTGTCTCCCAATAGACCGAGATTGAATAGTGCAGTAGCTTGGCTACTCATATCAATTTCAACTGTATGTGGTGGTGATGGGCGATAATAAGTACCATCTCTACCTTGATAAACAAAATCGAGAGTTTTGTTTGCCTTTATTTCAGCCTCTCGTTTTTGACGCAGAGGGTTGTCGGTATGAATATCATAATGATCGAAGAGTGTTAATTCATATAGTTCTGTCTCCGAGTTTGTGATAGGGGCCTTTGTGTATGGTTTGTAATCTTTTACTGCTCTTTTGCCTTCTTTTTCAACTCTTGAATTTCGTATATGATATTTTGCATTGGCA
>Ga0209416_1000801_pt1 | contig 27463 bp, 56 predicted proteins | sample RifGroF1_FD_184001 | JGI IMG/M metagenome (GOLD analysis project Ga0209416, IMG submission 184001) | Groundwater microbial communities from Rifle, Colorado, USA - Groundwater F1 (SPAdes) (version 2) | ecosystem: Environmental > Aquatic > Deep subsurface > Groundwater | place: Rifle, Colorado...
ACTTTGCTACGCCATCCCACCAAATTTTACTGTAATCGCGCATTACCAAGCCCTCGCTATTTCTACAATTAACAATGTTTTATGCTTTACAACAAACCATTGCGAATCCATGTAATTGTGTTTTCGTCTCAAATAGTCTTTAGTATTATTAAATCTTTTTGGTGAAACTTCGTCATATTGCGCAAACGTTAAACTATAACTTTCATATATTTTTAGTTTTTCAAGTCTTGTTTTAGTTGTTATTTCATCAGGCGCAATTCGCCAAGCTTCTGGCACTAATCCTTTCTTTTTATGGTAAGCGCGTATCAACTTTGCTGCTTCGTCAGAGCATTGATATATCGGCGCTGTTAACATAATCCTTTCGAATAATTGTAAAACTGCCTTTGCCATTTATCTAACCTTTTGCAATAAGCGGAAAATATTCAACGCAACCAACAACAATTACATTTGTAGGCGGTCTTTGTTTATACAAACTACAAACATCAGACTTAGCGTTGAAATTTTTGCAATTCAAGCAACAAACCCATGCGTAATTATTAATTACTTTGTTTTGAAAATCAATAGTTATTTGATTAAATTCTTTTAAATTTTTAGAAGTCATAATCTATTATTTCCGCATGAGGTTTTTTATTAATATGAACACGTATTCTTTCAGGTTGTCGCAGTTCTTTTACAATCTGTAAAGCATCGTGCGTTAATACTGGCGGTTCGCTGGCGTGACGTCTGCGCCACCAATCCCGCGCCTTAGTTCTCGGAAACCCTTCGTGCTCTAAGCAAACCCACTCAGTAAACGAGTTCAGACCACAGGCATACATAACCTTGATACTTGGCGGCGAACCCTGCTTAGAATGCAAATGGTAGTAAACCGCGCTGACGTCGAACCACTCAAACGCCGGTTCTGTTTCCAGACCTTTAATCAGTTCAGACCTTGACGCAAAATTCATTAGGTGCGATTTAAACGTAAATTCAAAACCGCAGTTGCAACAGAACCGAGCTGCGCCCCAATTGTAAGCGCTACACTTTTCGCATATCTTAATCGGTACTTCACCTGCTGATTTCTTCTGACCTGGTTTGGCAGGCTTTACGGGGTCGTTAATCGGCCCTAGCCGGTCAGTGTTTCGGGCAAAGTCCAAAACCAAGCAATTCTCTTTACCTGGTGATACACGAGTACCGCGCCCGAGCATTTGTACCCACAAATTAGGCGACATCGTGTGTCGAATCATTCCGATAAAGTCTACTTGTGGGCAGTCAAAACCGGTTGTCAATTTATCGCTATTCACAATACAACGTAACCGACCTTCTTTAAAATCTTCGATTGCTTTATCGTTTTCGTCAGCTTTCTTTTTAGAATGAACGGCACGAGAATCAACGCCAAAGCTTGTAAGTATTGCCGATATATGTTCGGCATGGTCAATGCCGTTGCAGAAAATTAACCAGCATTTGCGAGAATAAGCCTTTTCGATTATCTCTTTGCATACGTTGTAATTAATAATTTCTTTATCAGTGGCCTTTTCTAATTCTTTTCGATTAAAGTCGCCAGCAACCATGCCCACACTAGAAACGTCAATTTCGGTTGTTGTCGGGAAAGGGATTAGCGGTGATAAATAGCCTTCTGTAATGAATCTGATAAAACATTCAGGGGATGATAAATCAATACAAATATCAGTAAAGATACCATCGTCGGTTAACATGCCTTGTTTCAAACGATAAGGCGTTGCAGATAAACCAATTAGTTTTAAATGCGGGTTTATCTCTTTTAATTCATTAATTGTTTTTTGATACATACTTTCGCTACTTGGCGAAATTAAGTGGCATTCATCAACAATTATTAAGTCAATATGGCCAAATATTTTAGGGTTCTTACAAACAGAAGCAACCCCGCCGAATATAATAGGCATGTTAAAATCTTTTTGATTTAAACCAGCGCTATAAATACCAAGCGGGGCGGTCGGCCATATCCTTTGTAACGTTTTGGCGTTTTGTTCAATAAGTTCTTTAACGTGCGTTAACATCATAATTCTTTGATTAGGATATATTGCAAATACACGTTTAATAAACTCACACAACGTTAGCGCTTTGCCTGTACCTGTCGGCATGACAATAATCGGGTTTCCAGTCTTTTGCCTGAAATACTCAAAAACACTTCCAACCGCTTCTTCTTGATATGGCCTTAATTTCATATTTTATAACTCTACTTGTTTTGTAATATCTTGCCAAGAATCACAACCAATTGCAATAAACTCTTTAGGTATTACTGCATTAAAAACAGCACAATGCCATTGGGCATTTTCAACAGGTTTTGCATTAATACAGCTTCTACAATTTTTTTCTGCTGGTTTACCTTCATGACAAATGGCAGATTTAGAACAAAACTTACAGGTAAAATGCGTCGGGTTTAAACTAAATTTTGCTGGCGGCGATTGCGTGAAAATAATCTGTTCAGCTTTTTGAATTAATTGCTTGCCTAATTCATGGTCTAGCTTTACAAATTCAACGTGTAAATCGTCGTCGTTTTTATTAACATTCATGTACAGCGAATGCGTTAAACCTTCTTTATAACCATAGATACATTGTTGGGCGTAATGTACAGGCTTTGCAGTAACGACGCCGAAACTACTCAGTTTAGTGAATCCCGAACCTGTACCGTTTGTTTTGAACTCGCAAAGGAACTTACCTGGTATGCCGTAGGTTTCAGGAAATTCAATCTTACCATCCATAGAGCCGCCAAAATGACCAAGGCAGTCACTAATGCGGAACTGCGGATAAGTGCCATCTTCTTTGACCGGCGCGTCTGTGTTGAATTCCCATACGCCAAAACCTGCGCCTTTGAGCATTTCAACAAACTGTGCTTCTTCCCGATGGCCACGACGGAATAGCCGGTTCATCCGAGCGTCAAAAGTTTCAGCCTGCACCCAACGAAAGGTATACCAAAGGTAACGCTTGCAATCATGGCCAATTAAAGACGCGCCTAAATGTGACCGGTGACCGTCGTTATAAGTGCGTCAATATCACTTTTTATTTTTGTCGTTATTTGTTTTAGAATACCTGGCGTATTCAGATTTATTTCAGACATTATCAATACCTTTCTATATGAACTGGTTTATTTGACTTACGCATTAAATCAATCATATTCGACGTGCCTTTTGATTTGTAATCCCAAAAAGCAATTAAGTGCGTTGCTTCTTGTTCCATTTGACGATTTCTTAAATAGCCTGCTTTCCTTCCATGTTCCACCCAATCAGCAGGAAAAGGCATCACAGTTAAACCAAACTCTTGTGCAAATTTATAACCAAGTTCATCAGCACCTTTAGCCATTCCACACAAAACAGTTATTTCAACTTTAGGTATTTGGCATAATAAAGCAGTACAAACTTTGCGTAAAAGCTCGTAATCTTTAAAAGTTCTACCGCCTGCTATAATAACTTTCATTTTATCAATTCCTTAGACAAAAAAGCGGTCATTACGACCGCTTAATTATTGTGGGCAAACAGTTAAGGTTTAGCGCCCCAAGGTGCTGTAGTTGCAACGGAAGCTTGTTGCGTTTGGCCCCATGCCGGTGCGGCCTGTGCCGGTGCTACGCTACTGGCCGGTTGTTCGGTTTGTTGTTGCTGTGCTTGTTGCTGGCCCCATGCAGGTGCCGCTTGTTGCTGCTGTTGTGCAGGGGCTGCTTGTTGTTGCGCCTGTTGCCCCCAACTTGCGCCCTGTTGTGCTGCTTGTTGAACCTGTGCATTTTGTGCCGGTGCTACTTTAGGGGCCTGACCTGGTTTAGCACCGCCAGTATCGAACACCGCTTTAATTTCTTTGTATGGTTCAACAGTTTCGCCCTGCGCTTGTTTTTCAAGCTGTTGTGGTGTCAGTTTTTGGTTTTGAACGTCAACCATAAAAGGAATGTTAAAAAGCTGTTGTAAATCCTGCACCTGGAAAATACCGGTAACATGGCAGATTGCAGATAACTGTTGACGGGCGATTTCAACCGTTTTTGGGTTTTCGTTATGAATGTTCAAACGATAATCCATCGTGCGGCCAAAATCAGGGTCGTTCGGGTCAATCGCTTCAACGGTAAAAACTACCATGCCGCCGTTGCCGCCTTTGGTGGTGGTCAATTCACCATCAATGATTTTGACAATGTGTTTGCCCACACTAAGAGTCGAGCCGCCTGTGGCCGGTGCTACTTGCGTTGCGTCGAATACGCCGCCAATTACTGACGCTAAATTAGTTAATTTACTCATTTTGCTACCTTATTGCATTGCTTTGTTGAAAATGTTGGTTAGGTTTGGTTGTTCAAATTCGGCTAAATTGCCGCTTCTGTCTCGGGCCAAAATATCGTAACTTGGCTGACAACGAACGGCAGTAACAGGTTTCGGGCCTGCGCCTGGGACTAGCGCCGGTGCAATATGCCAGATTTCGTCAAATAAGTGTGGAATTTTAACGTTAAGGTCTTGACCTGGAAAATAAGGTTTTTTGACCGAACCGTTATCATCAACAGTTATTTGCTTGCATATTAAATATAAATTAGTTTCAGGCTTAAAGTAAAGGTCGTTCACGTATTTCATTACGAATTGTGATAATTCGCCGTATGCTTTACGTGGGTCTTTATTTAGCGGCAAATAATGCGCTAATACAATTTCAGCTAATTGGCTTAAACTGTCAATACACAAAGTATCAAAAGCTTTAGCTTCAGCGCTACCAAAAAACCAGTCGAAAAACTCTTTAACTCGGGGCAATGTGTAGGCATCCCAAGCCGGTATATTATCAACTTTTCGCATTGATAACATACCTGGTTCACAGGCTAACAGTACCGGTCGGGGCGCTGTCTGAATCAATGGCGTTTTGCCTGAACCGGCAGGCCCATAAGCAATAGCCTTGACGCCGTTTCTGGCGGCTAACGTGCTTACCGGCTTTAGGTCGCTAATTTTCATGCTAGTCCTTAACCAGTTCGTTAAACAAAACCCGACCTTGCGCGTGTACCAGTTCTGCGCTCGAATAGGTGATGATTGCCGTTGTATGTGGCGTAACCCACTGCGGATTATCGTTAAACCATTTTACTAAAGGCTCGCAAGCGTCGGCGAATGATTGCATTACTGTAGGCTCTGCTTTTACTGTTACTGGGGTAGGTATTGTCATTTTACTTATCCTTAAATGGTGCCGCGAAAGGGATTTGAACCCCTGACCCTACGATTATGAGTCGTGCGCTCTAACCAACTGAGCTATCGCGGCTGTTAATTACGCTTTCGCTTTTGGTTCGATGAATTCAATAGTCGGTGAACCTGGTTTAGAAGTAATCACTTTGTCAATGATTTTCTTCATTTTTGGTTCTAACTGTTTGTATTCAGTCAATGAAAGTTCAGGTTTGAATTTAATCAAACGACCAGCGATAAATTTACCATCTTCGCCCAAACGTTCGATTTCTGATAAAGCATCTTCAACTTTATCTTTGTTTAAAGTAATGTTTTGTTTAAAAACAAACTTCAGTTTATAACCGTTGCCAAGTTCTTCGTTAACTGTGCCTTCGTCCGGTTGTTTTTCAGGGAAGAAGCTTTGCATAACTTGTACACGTAACAAACGTTCAGTTTCAACAGCAGCTTTGCTGGCTGCTTGTGCTTCTAACCATTTGCTAATTAAGGTATCGCGTTCTGATTGCATGATGTTTGCCTTTTAAGTTGTTTGTTATTTACATGACTTATTATAATTATATTTTTTAAACCGTCAAGTCATTTTCTAAACTTTCTCGCTCTATTTTTAAATCACGATTTTCAGCAAGAAAAGCGTTAAATTCTTCGTTAGGATAGCGCTTGCTTAACTTCTTAATATTGGCAACTTCCATTTGAGTGCGACTAACACCAGTTGCTTTGGCCAGCAATTCGATATACCACAAAACGTCGCCACATTCTTCACCGACATTAACCAGGTCAATAGGTTGGCCGTTTTCTAAAGACTTTAACAGCGCTTGTGCAAGCTCACCAGCTTCGGTTAATACACCGATAATACCGTGAATTAAATCAGGGCTTACTGTGCCACTTTTGTCAGTTACTTGTGTATATACAGTGTGGTCGGTATTAGGCTTGCCGTAAAACATTGATTTTTTACAAATGTCTAAAACTTCAGATGCGTGAATGGCATTTTCTAACTCTAGCTGCAAAACAAAGTTATCAACGCTGTTTGGGTAGTAGTTCGGGCTTAGGGTTTTGAGTGCTAATTCTGAGTAGTTCATGCTGGTTGCCTTTTGCTTTTTAAAGTTCGATAAGATTACAACCAGCCTTTTTACTTGTCAACTGAGTTTTGCACTTTACTTATCGACTTTTGTAGTTTAAATTTGCTGATATTTTTGCGAAAAGGTACGACTTATGACTTTGCCCACAATAGGCCAACTAATAGAAATGCTTAAAAAACGACCCGCTGACGTTAAATTATCCGACATAGTGCTTGCTACTGGTTGTAGTGAAAGCTGGTTAAATCAATTTATAGCGGGTAAAATCCCAAAACCTGGATATGACAAAATTTGTGCTATCGTCAATTACTTAAACAATAACAAGGTTTAACATGCTGCAAAATTTGCCAATGGATTTACGCCAATATAAGCAATTTGTTTGCTGGCGGTATGAAGATTTTGACGGAACTAAACCAACTAAAGTACCTTACAACCCTTCGACCGGCTACCCTGCCCGGGTTAACGACGGCGCTACCTGGAACGATTTTGAAACGTGTGTTGACGCTGTTGAAAAAGGCAACTATTCCGGTGTTGGTTTTGTTCTGACTGAACACGACCCGTTTACCTTTATCGACCTTGACGATACCGAAGGCAATGCCGATATGTTGAACATTCAAATGAAGATATTTGAAGCGTTTGACAGTTACGCGGAAATCAGCCCAAGCGGTAAAGGCTTGCATATTATCGTTAAAGGTAAAGTGCCGTCAGGCCGCAAGCGCTCAAAAATTGAAGTTTACTCAGACCTTCGCTTTATGACCGTTACCGGCAATGTCTACAGAAACGCCCCTATTCGTGACCATGACGAGTTAGTCAACAGATTGTGGGCAGACATGGGGCGCAACACTCAAACCGAAGGACACGACCCCTACGCACAGCAAACCGCAACAGACGAAGAAGTAATAAACGCAGCCGTTACCGCGTCCAACGGTGAAAAGGCTATGGATTTGGCCCAAGGTAATTGGCAAAAATATTACGCATCACAATCTGAAGCCGATTTAGCTTTAATAAATATCATCAGTTATTACACTCAAAATCGTGACCAAATTATTAGACTATTTAAAGCCAGTGCTTTGGGTACTCGCAATAAGCAAACGACTATACGCGGTGTTGATTATCTGAATTACATGATTAATAAAAGTTTTGATAGACTTTTACCACCTGTTGATATTCAAGCTTTACAAAATAACTTACAAGCTGCTTTAGAACAGAACATGCGCCGAGTGCCGCAAGAATGCGCCCCGTTACCGGCAATTATCGAACAGCCTAAAGAAGTTTCAGATTGTTATTTTCCGCCTGGTTTGGTCGGTGAAATCGCCCAATTTATTTACGACTCTGCGCCAAGGCCGGTAAAAGAAATTGCGTTAGGCGGTGCTATCGCATTGATGGCGGGTATTGTGGGCAGGTCTTACAACATCAGCGGCGGCGGTTTAAATCAGTACATTCTTATCCTGGCGGGTACAGGTCGCGGTAAAGAAGCGATTGCAAGCGGTATTGACAAGATAATGACCCGCGTTATCAAGACGGTGCCAACCGCTATGGATTTTATCGGCCCTGCTGAAATATCATCCCCACAAGCATTAGTTAAATATATGGCCAAAGCGACTTGCTTTGTTTCAATGATTGGCGAATTCGGCCTGAAGTTGCAACAGCTTAGCAGCGCAAGGGCTACCCCGATTGATTTAGGCTTGCGCCGTATGATACTGGATTTATACGGTAAATCAGGTGAAGGTAAATTGGTTAGGCCAACGATTTACAGCGATAAAGATAAAAACACAGAATGTATTTTATCACCTGCTTTTTCAATTATGGGCGAAACAACGCCAGAAAGATTCTATGAATGTTTAAATGAAGGCATGGTATCTGAAGGTTTATTACCGCGCTTTTTCTGTATTGAGTTTAAAGGCAAAAGACCGCCATTAAATGACAACCATTTACACGTTAAACCTTCTGAAACTCTAATTAGCAGAATAAGCACTTTATGCGCGAATAGCGCCATGATGAACAGTCAAAATAAAGCTGTTAACGTTGAATTAAGTCCTGAAGCAAAGAAAGTTTTAGACGTATTTAATGAATACTGTGACGCTGAAATAAACGAATCTGACCGCGAAATAAAAGCGCAATTGTGGAATCGTGGCCACTTAAAAGCTTTACGCTTATCAGCGACTGTTGCAGTTGGTATGAATCCCTGGCAACCGGTTGTTGACGAAGAAGTTGCTCGGTGGTCAATTGCTTTAATCATTAAAGATATTAAAAATATCACTAATAAATTTGATTTGGGTGAAATTGCATCTGATGATGATGAAGGTAAGCAAATTACTTTAGCACTGAATTTTATCCGCGAATATGTTACTAAAAACTGGCCAGAAATCGCCAAGTACAAAGCGTCAACGGCTATCCTGCATGGCGAACGTGTTATACCTATGTCTTATATGTATAAACGCGCTTCCGGTGTTGTTGCTTACAAGAAAGACCGGCGCGGAACATCTGAAGCAATGAAACGTGCAATGAAAGTTTTAGTTGAACGTGGTGATATTATCGAAGTACCTAAGATGCAAACTATGCAACGGTTTAACACAAGCGCTGTTTGCTTTATGGTTAACGATAACAGGATATTATCAGGGGCGTACTGATTGCCCACAATACCAATTAGCCCGTTAATTCGGGCTTTTTATTAAGCTTATTTTACCGATAAAAAAAGCCGCAATTAAGCGGCCTTTTCAATACTGGTTTTAATTACAATACGCGGTAAATCTGAGTGCCACCATCAACACGACGTTGTTCAAATTTACGTTGTGCAATGCGTTTTGGAATCTGTTTACCGGCAAATTTACCGCGCGATACTTCTTCAAATTCGCCTTCGACTTCAGTTGACCAGCGCTTGTTGGCGTTGTTCAGTGCGCTTGACATTGCAGAATGCGCGTTACCGCTTGCAACTTTGGTGTCCAGTACGCGGAATGATTGGCCTGGTTCTAACTTGTCAAACGGGTACTTGCTGGCGCGTGGTGCGCGGGTAGCTGCTGGCATTGGCTCGTTTAAAATTTCAAACTCGTCGTCATCGTTATCAACGGTAAATTGAATATCTTCATCACCGTCTTTACCTGTGTCAACCTGGTTAGCCGCTACTTCAGCGTTGCGCTGTGCTTGTAAACCAGCTTCAGAAGCACGAACAGCAAATTGTGTAGGCTTTGCAGGGTTTGCAATGCGGGTATTTAATTCAGCAAAACCATGCTTTACTAATTCAGCAACATCTTTTTCAGTTGCGTACATAAAACCAGTTTCAGACAGTGTTGCAGCAACTAACACTTTTAACGTAACTTTTGCCATTTTTAATCACCTTTTGATATTTAAGTTTATTTTGTGTCGTTTTGAATAACGCAAACGAATCTTATAGATAAAATTTATTTGCGTCAACTATTTTTAAATGAAAAATTTTTAAAAAGTTGGTATGGTTTTTGCGTTTATTCCTGGCCACCAACTAATTTAAAGCCAGCAGCTAGAATTTCACTAGCCGTTTTGTCATAACTTGCATTTGCGTTTCTTCTCAATATGTCTTTTAACAATTTCCATTGAGCTTTTTCTTTCCGGTCATGGTCTAGCGGTAAAAAATCGGTAGTCGTTTCAGTCCAGTTCGCACCTTGCACGAAAATGCAATGTTTGCTCGCCGCAACGCCATACGCCACAACTACACCTTGCCCTAGCGATACAAGTACGCTTTCGCCAACTGGCGGCATTCTGCCTGCAATACGCTCTTTTTTATCGTAGTCGTACCAGTTTACGCCGTTATCTGCGGAGCTTTCCGCGCTATGTGTGGAGCTATCAGGCTTATCTAGGTAGCTCGTGTCCTGCGGCTTGTAGCGTTCGTCGGTGACTTTGAATAAAACCACATTAGACCAATCTTCTCGCATGTACATCGGAAATTTCCCAGTAAATCCGAATTGACTATTTACCTGCACAGCAACAGAAATACCGTCCACCAACTCAGGCCGCTTGCCATCAGTCTTATACTCAACGCCCCACCTATACCGTCCGACAAAGCCTAGCTCTTTGGCTCGGCTTTGGAATTGTTTTTGGTCGCACACAAATAGCCATTTGTTTAGCTCTGCAATGTCTCTATCTGAATCGCAAACTAAACCTAAAATGTATTTGCTACCATCTGTGTATAATTGATGGCTTTCGTGGTGATTAGCAGGCAACACCCCACTCAACTCAATAACCGCGTCATCTAATGTTTTCATCACATTAACCCTCACCAACTAAATATTTAACAATCATTTCCCAAGCTTCGAGCCAGTCATAACAGACAATCCAGCCATAGCCTTGTTTGTGGGCAAAGTCTCTAAACTCGGCCTGCTTTTCACTGACGCCACCGCTTGAACCTGGTCGTTTAGGCCGCATTGCCGGTTTTTTCATTTCGATATATAAGCCATGACAATTTTGTCTTGCAACCGGCAAAAATATATCGGGTATACCTTCTTTAACGCCTTCCGCTTTGAGCTTACCGCCGCGAATAGCATTACCCCTAGCATCGTCAGCCCTAGCGCCGCCGTTGGGTATATGGTGCATCCACTGCAATTGTGGATAGGTTTTTAAGTGCAAAGCAGCCATACAGAACAGGGCTTGCTGGTGACTGCTTTCACTGTCTTTTGCTATTTGTTCGGGACGCATTTTAGTTACCTTGTTGCCAAACTACTTTTATTATATCTTTTGAATACTTTTTGATAATAAAATCCTTTGCAGCTTCCAGTGAATCAAATGAAATATCGACCTCCTGTTCAATGTTAAAGTCAAACTCATTAAACATTAACCACCAAAAAAGAAATTTCTTTTGCGGGTAAAATAGCCCGTCAATTTCTACAATTCGTAATCCCATCACACCACCTCCTGCCGGATGCTTTCTGCGTATTGGTCTGCGTGATACTCGGAGTGCTTTTTGTTCCAATCACTGTCACTCCCTCCGGCGTCCAAGTGTCCACGGAAATAACCAGCCCGCCCAGCATCAGCTTTCACCTGAGCCAAGCAGGCTGTTGGCGTTGCTTTTAAAGTCTCTGTAATATCTAAAGCTACCTGCTCTAAATCAACAAAGCCAACATCTTGTACGTAACCAGTTTCATCAGCACAAGTAATGCAATTAAGTGCAACGTCCAGTTGTGTGCGCAACACCTCAACCTGCGCTGCCAGTTCTTCGTAAGTAGGTTTATTCATTATTCGACCTCATTAATTGCTCGTTGTTGTGCAATAGCACGTTGCCAGCGTCCTACGTATAACTCAAGTTCGTTTAATTCTTCAGGACACCACAAAACATCACCGCTAAAAATACTAGCGTCTATTTCTTCTGCCGCGTCTTTTAAGTATTTGCGCATTTTATTCACCTTGTTGTTTGGGTAAATTCACTTTGGCCCAATGAGTAATGCCGTGTAACATTTGCTCATGTACGGTGTAAAAACAAAGCTGCTTGTATTTTACGCTGCCAAGACATAACCCGAGCCGTGGAAATTTACCATTCCACAAAAGTATTTGTTCGTGGCTATCTTCTGGCATTTCTTCATCAACACTAATCCATTCAATCATCATTCATCCTCCGCAGCCATTTCAGCCGCTTTGTTATCTAGCCATTTTTGAGAAAAGTTCCACAAAACTTTACCGTATTTATCAAAATCATCACCACAAAAAATACGGTCGATTGCTTCACAGCAATTTTTATCAATTGTTGCCGCTTCTTTAATTTCTTCTAGATAATCACCGATTGATAAATTATCACGAATTTTTTCAATTCGCATTTCTTGAATTGCCGCTTGTTCTGCTGCAACGTCAGTAGTTAACCAGTTATCATAAGCCTTTTGTGCGCTGTTCATTTCTTAAATCCTTATTTAATTAAACACAAATTAATATTAATTCATTACATTTTAAATTGCAATACGCAAAGCAAAAAAAAGCCTTAAATTAATAAGGCTTTTAGGTTTTAATTTAGCTTTGAATTACTCTTAAAACAGCATCGAACTTTTTGACTTTTTCGTAATCAGACGCACAACGCAATAAAAAATCTTCAAAATTCATAAAGCTGTTAGATTCTTTATGAATTTTATGTAATGTTTCAAAAGTGTCGTCTGATAATTGTTTCGGGTAAATCCTATAAGCTTCGATAACGCAAGCGACTAACCATGAATCAAATGTATTAATTGACTTTTTAGAATCGTTAAATTTGTCAACTAATTTTTTTAACGTATCGTCTGAAATTTTAGGTAACATCGGGCTATTAACGCTGTAATTTATTGAGCTTTTAAGCTGTCTGTTTTCTTCAAGTAAAGTTTTAGTTGTTGTTTCATAATTTGAAAGTTGTTTAGCCCATACACTGTTAGTTTCTTTTAGTCTTTCATTTTCGGCAATTAAATCTTCATTTGCTTCAACCAGACCTCGCGATAAATTTTCAGAACATCTTAATTTATTCTTCAAATAATTATTTTCTGTAATTAAACATAAAGCCCGTTCCGATTCGGTTTTAATTTGCTTTTCTGCAACTTGTAATTTACTTTGTAAATCTTTAATTTGTTTTTCAGCAAGTTCTAATTTGCTAACAACTTTGAATTTTTGTTCGCCGGTTTTTTGCGTATCGTCGCAATTATAAGATAAAACAATATTTAAAATTTCCATTTTCATTCACCTTTTAATTTATAAAATTTCTTTATTAAACCAGTAATCGCTTACAATTTTGATTACCTGGCGACACTGATAAACGCTGAACCATGCAATATGGCAATCGTCAACGTTTAACCCCATCTTACCGGCCAGCAACAAATAAGCGTCTGTTCGGCTCATGTGGGCAGTAATACCGCGCCACAGCATATCAAAGGCTTTGTGTGCTTCTAACTTTGCATGGCGACCTGCTTTAGTGCTTGCATAGCCTAACGGGATTTCGGTTCCTTTATGGCAAGCTACAAAACATAATTCATGGTTATTTTCACAAAAATAAAAAACTTTGTTTTTATATTCTTGTCGATGGTGGCCTATTTTTTCACCGGTTCCCTTATTTAAACGTTGCCCACAAATTGTACATTTGTAATGCTCTACCCTGGTTTGTATTGTTGGCATTTAATAGCGTCCTTTTGTTTTATTCGTCAACATCGTCAAAAATTGAGCGAGTACCGTTACGGTTTAATAAAGTGCCGTTTTTAAAATAATCATTAGTAAAAGGCACATTACATAATTTGTTAAAATTTTCCCATAACCAAGGATATAAAACTTTATAGCGTTCAACATCATCAGACCAAAAGCCTTTTGACATATCAAAACCACATAATATTAAAAAATCACGTTCAATGTTGTTAATGTTTTTCATATATCACCCAAAAATTAAATAACAAGTTGCAACAAATAAAAGCGAATAACCAAGCCAAAACCAACGAGTATTGAAATATTCGTCTTTAGCCTTGCGCCATCCGGTTTTACCTTTAATTTGTATATCAAACGCGCCTGGTATTGCTGTCTTTATCGCCGCTGTTGCTTCGCTTTCGTTATCTGCGAAAACATCAGCAAAGTATGTTTTTCCGTTATTTTTAAATTTCAGTTGGTATTTCATGTCAATTCCTTAATTTTACTAAAACATTTCTGGATTGCTTTGATTTAGATTTAAAAACTTTAAAAGTTAAAGAATATTTAATTTTAAAATTAAAGTCTAAACCGGAGCCAATTTCTGATTTAATTATTAAATTGCTTTTTTCGAAAATTACATCTTTAATTGTAATACCGTGTATGCCTGGCGCTAGTAATTTTTTCATTTTGTCAATTCCTTAATTTAAAATATGATAGCTTTTAACTTGCCCTATCGGGCTTTTATTTACCGATTCTATTAAATCGGCCTTGCCCTGGCATTCGGCAAACGTCGTACAGTATTCAATTTGTCCGGCCTTTTTGCCTTGCTTGTGGGTAAACCGGATTTTACCTAATGCCGCATCATCATCGAATTTTGTTATTTCTTGCGCTATGGCCAGCAAGCAATCTGTATAGATTGATTTAAACGACCATACATTAACGCAAAACCTGGTTGTAATAACATTTTTCATTTTCTGCCGTCCATTAAAAAAGCGATTAATAAAAGAGACAAAGGAACAACAAACAACAATATAAAAATTAAATTTAGTATAATTTTTTCCACTGTTATTCCTTGCAACCATTTTGTAATGCGCGCTCTTTTGCTTTTTCGTAGAATGGCGAATCTTTAAAAAATGTAATGCGGCTTGTTTCAAAGTAATCAGTCATTGAATCACTATCGTTTTTAACGCCAGAATCGAATACCTTTTGCAAGTTGCGTTTATATTCTTTTTCGTACAGCGTTACGCATTCACGTCCATCAATGCGGTTGTTTAAAGAATAAAATACTTTTGCTTTTTCGCCATTGGTTTTATTAACTACAGCATGTTTATTAAATTGAATAATCATTTTAATTTGTCCTTTATTTAAAACTAATCAGCTATTTTATGCTTTGATAATTTTTAATAAATCGTCATAAGTTAATTGAGTTTTTAAACAACGGATAGTTGTGAAATAGCGACTTTTGCGCCCATTGTCACGAATCCGCATAAATTGCCGTCTGTAATGTAGGTCATAGCATTCAGACATTAGAAAGGACTCGAAAAGGTAATCGCCGCGCCAATCAACCGGCGGCAAAACTTCTAGCATGTCTTGAAATTTTTCAAAGTCAATTTCCGTCACAGGATAATTTGAATATTTTTCATCGGCTAGTTTATTCATTAAACCGTTTAATTCAGCGTATTCTATAACCTTAAAGCTTGCGCCTGGTTTAGCAACCTGAGTGTCGTGGTGATTTAAAGCGGCAACGCTGGCGGCTAAAAAGTCGCTGTGTTCGCCTAAATCAGACCAACCAAAAACCGTATTGTCTTTAATTTCTACTAAGATAAATTTTTTCATGGTAAATCCTTAATTTAAAGTTTAATTTGTCACCTGCTTATTTTAATACTTAATCGCAAGATAAGCAATGTATAATAGAAATAAAGCAAAAATAATTAATGATAAAACAAAAAGAATTGTATTCATTTTAATTTATGCCTAATTGTTTAGCCGCTTTATCTGCTATGTAATCAAGACAAGTGTTATGTATGTCCTTTTCTTGCCACTCAGCCAGCGTATAATAGCCGCTAACCCGTTTACCGGTTACATTACAATACATTGCCCACAATTTGCTGTTACCGGTAACGCCTGGACTTTCAACCGATAACAAAAGCTTTTCGGCCTTTTCGCGTAATTCCTGGTAAGTCATTTTAAAAGTCCTTAATTTAAAATTAAAACTTTGCCGAATAATTGCTGTGTATCGCATACATTGCGCCCATAAGGTGCAACAGCGTATACAATGCCGTATGCTTTAGCCTGGTGATTACCATATTCTAAAGCAGCATTTTCTGTGCCAACTAACAAAGCGTTTCTGTCAATTTCACCACGATACGTTAATACATAAAATTCAATATTCATTTAATTTAATCCTTAATTACTCAATGATAAATATTTTTGCAAAATCACAAAGTCATTTTCAGGTACTTCTACGCATCCGTTTACAGAATATTCAAAATCATTTGCAAAGTCTGTAATACCTGTTTTACATTCTGATAATTCAAATTTACCATGACATTCTGACATTAAAGCCAATTGCATAGCTGATTTTTCATTTTCAGCCTTAACTAATGTTTCGGAAAATTTCTCAAAACCGCCTAAATTCAAAAGTAAAGTAATTTTGTAACATTTCATCTTTTTAATCCTTAATTTAAAAGGCCGGTTTTATTCGGCCTCGTTACCTGGTTTTAGTGGGTTTTATTCGCTGGCGTGAATTGCATTAATTAGCGCTAATTCATAGGCAGGTTCATAAGATTGGAACACGATACCGCCACCATATTGTTTATTGTGAAAGCGTTTACCGCCAAAAAGTTTTTTAGCCTTTTTAACTGCTAAATCATAACGGCCTGATAAATCGCCAAGTGAATTACCTGATTTTTCTTGGTCAGTCAGCAGCGCTAAAAAGTGAATTACATAACGCGGGTTGCCGTTTACGTCGTTATTCACGCGAGTCAGGTTATCTTTTGTATATTTCATTTTCTAATCCTTAATTTAAAGTTATGTCTTAATCGACTATTTAATTATACATTAATCGTTTATTTAAGCAAGTTTATTTCAGGTTATTTTGCAAATAATTAATCATAATTTTTGCCTCGTTTTTACCTTGCCAGTCGGACAAAGTTAAAAAAGGCGTACATTGCAAACCAAAACCGCCTAAATCGGTATCAAATAAAGCGTATACCTGTACGCCGTTATTTGTAACGGTTTTAACTTCACAACCTAGCAATTCAGCAGTAACTTTTAAGTTGTCAATTGTGTTATTCATTTTATAAACTCCAATAACGTTAAACCGTTTAATTCTAAGCTACGATTTACCGCATCCGTCGCGCTGCAATGCTTATGTTGCGTTGCCCACAACTCAGGATATTCTGTGCCGTCCGTTATGGTTTGCCAGTCGCTTACCTGGTCATACACTTTAACAAGTTTACCGCATACTGTGCGCGCTATTTTTACCGGTGGATTATTCATAATGTTAACCTTTAACTTTACGCGGTTTTAAATAAGTATAACCTAATTTTTTAGCGGCTATCCTTGCGCCTTTTAAGCTCGAATAAGTACCTAAAACGTCATAGCCGAATTGCAGTCTAAAGCCTGGTTTTGGTAAGTCTACAAAATAAATACTAGCCTGCATTTTTAATCACCTTCTCTATTGTGGGCAAAATTGATTTACCAATGCCGTCGATTACAACGGCATTAATTAAATTAACTTTACAGTCTTGCAGGCATTAATACATAAGTCATTTTAACGCCGTCTATTTCTTGGCTTGCTGTCATTGATTCATTAGCACTTGCAAAGTTTAACGCCCATATAGGGAATTGCTTAGTTTTTTGGCCTTTAACAATTGCCTTGTGAATTGTAGATAAATTAGCTAAGTATTCGACGTTAACGCCAATATGCGTTAAATCAGCTTTTCTGTCAGCTTTAGGTAAAACGCGCGTAATATCAGGATACCGGCCATCTATTAATTCACAACTTGCCAAAATTTCAGTTAATTGGCTTGCTGTTATGCCATCAAAACCGGCGACGTCTAATAACGGGTATTTAATGTTGATTAATTTAATATCGTTTTTAGATAGTACAACCGTCCGGCAAACTTGCAAGGCCGTGAAACTGTTAACCGTTGCCAAAATTAATTGGTGGCCATCCGTTGCACTGGCTGCAATTAATTTGCCGCTATTTGCACAGATATGCAAAGCGACACCATTTAGATAATAGCGTATATCTTTTGTTGGCGCGATAACATTGCAAGCGTTTAAAACGTTGATTAATTTCATGGTATTTTCCTTTATTTAAAATTGCCACAATTGGCGTATTGAGTTTATTAATAGCAGCTATTCAAGCCGCTATGTATAAAATCAATTTATTCTACTTTTATAAAAACAGGTTCCTGTTTGTTTAGCGTAGTTACTCCGAATTGACCAAAGCTGTCAGCTTCATTTTCGCTAAGCTTTACGCAATAATAAGTATCAAAATAAATAGGGTTGTTCGGATTCCAACAAGCTTTGAATTCCTGACCTATTTTAACATCTGCAAAAGTGACTTGCTTTATCATGGCTTTTTCCTCTTTACTCAACTTGTTCAATAGCAGCAATAGCCGCGCCTTTTTCACAAGTCATTAATTCACAAGCGGCATCAAAAATGCTATTTGCCCGAATTGAATAAGTAAACCAACGGCCTTCAGCTAAAAAATCAATTAAGTATAAATTCATGCTAAGTTCCCCTGCTCTAAGTCGTTGCCAATATCAGTATGCAATTTCAGCATTGCGCGCATAGTTACCATTTCGGTGCCCATCTCAAACGTCTTATCATGTAAAGCGATTGCATAAGCGACAGTTGCCCACAATTCAAGAAGCTGTTGATAGTTGTAAGCCAATAAATAGCAGTCGGTGATGGCATTAACAAAGCGAGTAAAACCGTAGTTGGTGATAAATGCGTTAACCTTCATTTCGTGTTTATTCATTTTTAATTCCCTTGTTTAAATCAGTGTTTAACCTGATACAAAGCTTATTATTCTTTTTCATGCTTTGCAAGCTGTTTTTTAGTTGTTTTTTAAATTCTTTTGTACCTGTGATGGGTAAACTGTCAGTATGTTAGGGTATCAAATACTGCCGCTAGACCTTGGTATATATGGGAGTCAGTATCAAAACAAGTTTTTTTCTGTTTTTAGCACATATCAGAAATCTGCAAAAGTATACTGACAGCCATATAGGACGTGGGTTTCAGCCACTTTTAGTAAAAACTGTAATAAATAACTATATATAAATATACTAACAACCAACAACAGCAAAGGCTCTAGACCATAAGTTAACGATTACCAGACCGATTAAGGACATTCTAGAAAATAATGGCTGACTGTCATATATACATTGATTGTCAGTATGGTTTTGCAAGCCTGCAAAAATGGCTGACTCGTCGCTAAGCCTTGCTGTATATGACAGTCAGTACATTTCAGGGGCAAAACCAGGCTATAAAAAGTAATATGCAACCATTCAGTGTTTATTCATGTTTTATTCATGTTTTATTCATTGTATAAAATACGACGCAAACCAGGCTATTTTGAGATGTTTTAGCAGATACCATTATTCATGCCGTGAATGGCGCAATTGTTAAAAGAATTAACATAACGCACAGAATGCGTCAGGTTGCGAGATTGTGGGCATACCCAGGCTTTGCCCTTGCTAAAAATTGCGCTTAACCTAGTGCGATTGGCTGCGTTTAAATAGGTGATAAAATAAATGCAAAAATATACGCTTTATTACTTGCCTATTTTTTTCGTGCTGTGCTAGTATTCGAAGTGTTGATTAGAACTTGAAACTAAGGAATAGAAAATGAAATATCTCCCAGTCGTAGACGTTTGGAATAGTGCTATATACGCCGCGTTACGCAGTGGTCAATTAAAGTTGCAAACCGGCCAATGGATTAGCTGTGGGGGTAAGCCTTATTCTCGCTTTGTCGGGATTAACTTAAAAACTGGTACAATTGATGCCTGCCATGGTGGCAATGGTAAAGAAGTAACAAAACGCTTTGTTAGTCGCATAAATATCAAGCGTGAAACGATAGCGCGATTCGGTAAAGAATAAGCCGCACCCCTACCGCATAAACGCCCCTTAATTGGGGTTTTGTGCATTGCACGTCTAAAATCGCATCATAGCGCCCCTATGCCATGCCATGCTATGCGCGATAGGCAAGCCATAGCGCCACTGACTACCCCTACCCCTACCCCTTACCTACCCCTGCTGGTATTGAACGCCGCATATCGCATCCTACGAACACAAGCAAAAGCCATGCCAAGCCACCAGGTTATACCTACAGGTTAGACCAGTCTATACCAGGCCCTAGCATAGACCATGCCAACAATACACAGAATAAAATATCATGAAAATATCACAAGTTTGCTATTGACAAACGATGTAAAACAAAATGTATAATAAAATGTAAAATATTTGTTAGCAGATTGTAAAAAAAGTGTTGCCAAGCATGCTTTTTCACGCATTCTCCCCTCTCCCCACCCCACACACATTTTTGCTAGTTTCAAATCCTATCCATGCTAATAACATAATAGACAACAAAACAATTGCATTAATAGCTAACATAAGAAATGTTTAATACCGATGTATAGAAATTGACTAGACCCTTGAAGGTAGAATCTAATTTTTATAAATTTCTATATGCTATATAAAAAATCACTAACCCTTGAAGGTACAAAAATATTTTTTGACCTCTGTATACAAAAAAGTTAAATGGCTGAAGGTACAAAAATATTTTTTGAAAAATTACAATCCTAAAAGGTTGACAGAAACTGATTACAGGCCCACACTGTTTAGCACACCCATTATTGTGGGCATAACAGGAGATAACCCGATGAATGAATTAGACATACCTTGCGCGTTGGTTGACACGGATAGCATTAGCTTCGGCCACGCTAAAAGCGGAGCGCTGGTTGTAAGTATTGATGCAGATACTATTCAACGAGTCTATATCGAAAAGAATAAAGCCAGAGAATTACGTGACTGGCTAACTGTTTACTTAGGCGAATAAAATGGCAAAAAGCTTGCACGATACAATTAGAAAGTTATCTGAAAAACGACCTGTAACGCCATCTGAATTTAAACCTAACAGTCGTGAAATTGTTCTGCGAATGATTGGTGACGGTCGGTTGATTAAGAAAGGCAAAGGTTATATGTATAACGAGGTGCGAAGATGCAATATAAAGTAAGCGAAGAAACAAGAGTGCAATTTGAGCATTATTGTGCTGAAAATGGTATTGAATTGGCACGTTATGAAGGCGGTGTTTATTTCAGTGCTACGACCCGCAAACTTTGGGCGGTTTGGCAAAATGCGGTTAAGGCCCATGAATTAGGTAAAGTCGGGGTGCCAGTATGAGCGAAGTAACGAACAGTCCTGTTGTTGAACGCTTTTATGTTTTTGCTGGTAGTCATACTGCCTATTTAGATTTTGTTAAAAGTAATGGTTTGGATAGGAATCAGTATCGCTATATCGACAAGGCTGAAGCTTTACGCGGTTTGTTGCGACCTAGAGTGGTTTTTCTACGGTCGTGTTGGGCCAATCGTAATTACATTGAAATTAGCCGGATGCTGCGCGCATGCGGGGCTATTGAGGTTGAACCGCCATGCGCTACCTAACACAAGGAAGCCAAAGCCCCGAGCGTTTTACTGTGCTGCTCAGCATGACCGGTATCAAGTCTGACGATGTTATTGAGGCTTTACGTGATTACCTGGTGAAAGGTTGGGCAGAATCGACGGCAGCGGCTTTTAACGGTATTAGTCAGTCTAACCTTAAGCGGGCTTTGGCCAAAATGGAAATAATGGCGCAATCTGTTGAAAAGATTAAAGAAATTGACATTAAAAACAGCAGCTATTTACAAAATCGAATTAACGCTGCTCACAAAACTGAGTAGTTTACTAAACTCAAAAAGGTGATTTATGCAAAAATACACGTTAGATTTGGAAAGTTTGCGTTATGCGATTTCCACACAGTTAAAAGGCAAAAGATTAGCAACTCGGTTTAATGTTACCGAAGAAGAATTAGCCGATTTTATGATAAAAAACGGCATGTATTTCGATTACATAAGCCTGGTGGCGAAGCGGTTGCATCAATTAGGCACCACTTTTAAGCAGCTTATTGCTGAATATGGCTATGATTTTGGCATGATGTACCGCATTTTTTATGCTGAAAATGACGATTTTTATGTCGGAAAAACGGTAAATTACCTTAAAATTAATGGTTTTTTGAATAAAGACGGCGTACAAAAGGTCGATTGCACCTGTATAGCCTGTGGTTCGCAAGCATTTTTTGGCAGATGTACTGTTTTAAGCGGTGCTACTAAATCTTGTGGTTGTTTGGGTACGGGGCGTCGGCCTAAAGGCAGTTTTCCCACAAAAAACGAATCGCTGTATAACCATAAGAAAGAAATGTTCTTGTCGCTGGTTAAAGACGGTATTATTTTCAATGTACAGTCTAAAATAATCAGTAAAATATTAAAAGGTGAAACGGATGCAATTAAAATAGCCGCTGATTGCAATAGCGACGTTGCTTATGTTTATCACACTGCTAGAGATTTCGATTTGGCTTATAAAATTAATAAAACTCAAATTGAAAAAACAAAAAAATCAAATGATGAAAAAACAGAAAAGGTTATTAAATTAGTAAAAGGCGGTTGCTTTACAAAAAAGGCAGCATGTAACGAAGTTGGTATACCTTATCGCACATTTCAAGAACGCACACGGAAAACAAAAAAATGCTGAACAAAATAAAACTAATTGTAAAAATGGCAATTAAATGGATTTTGGTTTTATTTTGCATGAGTTCGGCTTTACCTGCTGCGATTTTCGGATTAAAGTTAATCGCGGCGTATAATGTGGGCAAACTATGAACGAATGTCCGGTAACTGAGAAAATAGGTAAACGCTCTTGGCGGCTGTTGCAGCAGTTTGGGCCTGTACCGCCAGGGTTCGTTTTCCGCATTGTTTATTCTTGCTTGACTTAATATGCAGTAGTGTACCAAAATAGCAGTCGTACTTACTGTATTTTGCTGTTTATATGTTTAGCAAAACAAAAGGTTTATTAAAATGAGCATTGGAAACATATTGCGAAAAGGCGAACGAAAGTTCTTTTTTGATAAAGAGTTAAAACTCGGCAAAATTCAAAAATATACTTTTGACGTTTCTTCTTGGTTAGAAGACGAAAAAGGTATAGCGGCGCCTGATACTTTAACCAATGCTTCAGCCGAGTCTGTTTTGGGTTTTTGTACTGTATCGCCTTGCCAAATTAACCAAGGGTTTATAACATTTTTTGCCACAGGTGTTAATTTAGGCAACGATATTATCAGAGTTTCATACGCGACCGCTACCCAACAAGACAGCGACGACTTGCGACTTAATGTGCAAAAAATTAGCTGGTTTTTGCCTGAAGACAATGTTAATAATTTTATATCAGACGATGGCTATCTAATTTCAGATGGTTATCTTTTAGATGACGCATATTTACTTGAAGGGGTTTAGACATGCCGTATGAAAGATTAACTTCTGCCCTAACCGGTGGGCCAGGAGTAAGCCAAGGACAAGACGTAAAAACAGTGGTCAATTCTATTGCAACCGGCCTTGAAGCTGCTGAAGTTACTTTAGCTGCGATTGTCGAGCACGCAGAAACAACCGACACCGCATTAACAGCATTAACTGACCGCGTAGATACTGCTGAAGGTGAAATTGCAGAGGTTGCCACTGCGGTTAATGGGTTGATTGGTGCCAACTACTACCCTAAACTAACGGATGAAATGACGCCAGAGCAAGTTCGGCAAGCGATTAACGCCAGCATTTTGACTGCGTACAATATGGGTGGCGGAGCTGTAAATATTCCCAAGGGTACTTATGTAATTAATGGGGCAATTATCCCACTTCCACTGGTGCGAGTTCGCGGGGCTGGGCTCGGCTTAACAATCATAAAAATGGACAAAGACGTCAACCCATCCGCTAACAGCTCAGAGGGTTACGGTAACAATGCGAACTGCATCAACGTTCAGCCAAGGATCTTGATTCCTTCCTTGCCAGACAAATCATGGATTGAGATCTCAGATATGACTATCGATTTTAACTATCCAGAGATTGTCGCAACTGGTGCTTTTTCTGCTGAGTGGGCAACAAGAACAGCAGGCGCAGCGCTGGACAATGTTGGTAATGGGATAACTGCTCGCGGTGCTGCTGGTGACTTTCTTCACGGCCTGAAAATTGAACGAGTAAGGTGTATCAACGCGGCGTTCCACGGTATCGCTGTTTACATGAACACATCAAACATCCGAGTTTGTAATAACGAATTCGAAAATAACGGCTACAGGGCTTGCCACATTCACGGAGACGAAGGCACTGAAACTGTCGAAGACATCATTGTCACTGGAAACTTAGCGGTTGGAAATGGCGTTGTTGCTGGTGCGTTAGTGGCTAACCCAGCCTCGCTGAACGGCGGAATGTATGTGTTCTTCCACAACGCCAAGCGGGGAATTATTGCTAACAACATTGTCAGGATGGATAAAGGTGTCGGCATTCATGCGTGGGGCAACACTATTGTTGGTGCTACATCTGACAGCCTGGTGATCGAAGGGAATATAATCGACCGGTGCGCCACTGGGATACTTTTAGGTAACGGACTTAACGGATTGTCAGTCACTGGCAACGTGATTACATACAGCCGCAGCCAAGCGAGCGGAGCGGGTGACGCAGCGAAAGGACGCGGTATCGATTGCACAGCTACTGTGACTAGTATGGGAGCTTCAGTGACCGGTAACACCGTATTTGGCTGTGACGGTATGGGCGTCAAACTCGCCAATATTGATGGATTATCGTGGGCGGGTAACACGGTTCAGAATTGCAACACGACAAACGAGAATCAGGCTGTTGTGTTGTCGAACATCAGACATGCCAGCATTTCTGGTGGTTCTATTTTCAATAATGGGCGAGTAGTTGCGGACTTTTGTAATCAGCTGGCAATCGAAGCAACTATGGCTACAAACGCAACAGAGACCGCTGGCACGCATGAAGTTATTGTAAGTGGCGTTTTTATAAGTGGGGGGCAGCGCGGAAATGCGCCTACCGTAGTTGTTCAAGGTGGCACGGCGGCATCTCCACACTGCAAAGCGGTAACGTTCCAAGGTAATAAGATACGCAGGCCGCTGAACGCTGCCGGTAACGTAGTGGATCTGACTGCAAGGGATAGTCGAGTTATGTATAACGACATACTGACAGGAACGATTTTGGACAAAATGACTCCAGGAACAACGAACCAGGTTGTTGGGAACTACTAAAACAAAAAGCCCTCAACCGAGGGCTTTCAACCTAAAATAATCAATTCTCCGTAGTACTTGCCCGGTTATTGCCGGGCTTTTTAAGTTAGCTTGACACTTTTAAAAATTTAAAGTAATTCTATTCAAGTTTTAATAAAATCGTAGGTGGCTTATGAAAGAACGAAATTGGGGCTTATTGACAGGTTACGGCGAAGGTATTCTTTGTATTAAACATTGTTACATGCCTGGTACGGGCGAACATGATGACGATGACAAGGATGACCCGAAAGACCCGCCTAAGTAATGTGGGTATCGTTTGATGTATTTATGGTGGCCGTCTGGTTAATTGTGGCGGCCTGTAATAGACAAGGTTTTATTTGTTGCCTTTTACTTGTCTATTACATTTTTATTTATAATTTACAAACTTCTAATTTTCACTTGTTTCTTCTTGCTTCGTCTGCTCATTTTTTAGCCGCTTCTTCTAATTTCATAACTTTATCAACTATTCGTAAAGTTTTATTTTTGCAAGCCTGTATATTTTACATAGCTGCTATTGATAAAGTTGCATATCAAAACTTTAATCTAATCAGTGATTTCAAAACAATCAGACCTTACTTGTTGACGTTTTTAGATTTTTACATGATTGGTATACTGATGAGGGGCCGTTTTGATGGATTATATAGTTTGGTTGCTAACGGTCTTTGTTATGGGTTATTATTCATTAAAACGCATACTTCGGATTTTAAGGCTGGAAAATGAACGTAAAGCAAATGTTAATAGAACTGAGCGAAATGATGGGTAACACATTACCTACTTTGTATCATAAAGCTTTTATGTGGTTTGCTGGAACAAGTTTAGTTTTAAATGTAGGTGATGCCGCCGATGATTATTTACCTGCATGGTTATCGAACGCAATACAGTACGTTATGGGTGTTGACTATATCGCGTTTTTTTCAGGGCTTGCTATTATTCTTCTTTGCGTGGAACGCGCTTTAGTTTTGGGCCTAAGACTTAGGCGAATTTTAAACGGTGATTATTCAATACAAAAGCCAGGTGAATAATGACGTATTTAGAATTTAAAGAATCATGTAAGCAGTGGCTTTTTGACTTCGGTAATTATTCCGAAGCTCGGGTTGAACTGCTGGCTATGCTTTGTGCGCATGAGTCGTTAGGCGGTCGCTATCGCAAGCAAGTTAACGGCCCTGCCCTGTCTATCTACCAGGTTGAGAAAATCGCACACGACGACGCATGGAACCGGCACCGCAGCATTAAAATGCGTGCTATGCAAAGCGGCGTTGTTCAAGACTGGCCATTAATGGAACATTCCGACAAGTACGCTACGTTTGTCGCTATGCACATCATCGCGCTTGACCCGAACCCGATACCGACTGAACCTGAACAAATGGCGCAGTGGTGTAAAAAACATTGGAATAAAGGCGGTAAGGCAACACCGGAGAAATATTTAAATGATTACACTAAGTGGATTAACGGCAAACTATAAAAGACAAATAGTATTTGTTTTACTTTTGTCTTTATGTTTTTATTTATTGTATGCTTTGGCTTACGATAAAGGCTACGACAAGGCTTCTGAAAATTTTGAAAATTTGCAAAAAATAGCATTAAAAGAAGCTTTGATTGATTACGACAAAAAAGTTAAAGAAGCTTTTGCCCACAAAGAAAAAGACATTGTACAGGCTGAAGTAATAAAACAAGCCGAAACGATAGTAAAAACAAAAGTACAAACGGTGACTAAATATGTTGACAAAATTATTGTTACAAATGAGTGCAATTCTTTGGCTACTAATGTTGTCAGCTTGCTCAGTGAATCGACCGGTATTGTTAGAGAAGTTACCGGAAGCCCCGATAGCCAAAATAGAACCGAGGCTAACAACACCTTGCGACGAACCTTTTGACATAACAAAAAACATGCCATTACAAACGGCTTTAAATAATTTAGTAATAAATCATGGTATTTACGCAAAGTGTTATTTAAAGCAGAAGGAATTGTCAGATGCGGTTATCAGACGAGGTTACTAAAACATTAACTGTAATGTTTGGCTTTATTTGGCAACAACCTTTACCAGTAACATTACGACAACTCAGAATAATTCAGGTCGGTTTAATAATAAACAGTCAGTATTTGTTATGGGTTATTGTGGGCATGTTACATACTTTAGACCCCGTTCAGGCTGCTATGGCCTACGCAACAATAGCAGTTACTTTGGTCGGTAGCATTTGGAAATGTATTGACAGCTTTAACAAAGGTACTGTAAAAGACGAATAATTAAGTTATACTTTAGAAAATTTTATATTGCGGTGGTTATTATGTTTGATACTCAAGTATCTTTTACTGACGAAGAAGCAGAAGAATACGCAAAGCAATTATTGATTGCTGAAAGCCCTATTGAAGCTGCTCGGGCTGCTTGTGAAAACATATTAGGCGAATTTGATATTAAGGTCGGCGGTCGCTCTTTGCTTATGGTTAAGTGGTTGACTGATGACCCTCGCGTGACCGGTCGCTTGGCTAGCCTTCGCAACAGCGACGCCGATTTAACAGGTTTGCCGTCTAAAGGTGAGTTTGCCAGGGCTATTTGGAATCAAACCAAAACGCCATTAGACCCTGAAGATAAATTGAAATATTTCCGGTTACTTGGCGAAACTTTGGGTTATGTCGGTACTAAAGGCGCTGTTGAAATTAACAACAATAACACCGCACAATTGCCGTCTGCACCGGTTTACGAGGTTGTTGATAAATGACCTTGACCAAGACGGCAAGGGCGTTACGAACGGCGGTAAAAATAACGGAGATATTCCCCGCGTATCAAGACTACCTGCAACCGGCG
>Ga0209416_1000802_pt1 | contig 27461 bp, 56 predicted proteins | sample RifGroF1_FD_184001 | JGI IMG/M metagenome (GOLD analysis project Ga0209416, IMG submission 184001) | Groundwater microbial communities from Rifle, Colorado, USA - Groundwater F1 (SPAdes) (version 2) | ecosystem: Environmental > Aquatic > Deep subsurface > Groundwater | place: Rifle, Colorado...
GGCCCACATCGTTTAGGTACATCGACCCGCAAGCGAAGGTTGCAAGCACGGCGAAGATCGCCAGCCCGATCACCATTCCATTCGGGCCTTGTCGCTGCATCGGTTCGGGTTCGTAATAATCGCTCATTTATCACCTTCTGCGAAGGAAAATAGATCGTCAATCGGATTCTCTCGGTAGACAATGCGCTCTTGCGGAGCGGGCAGCGAGAGTGGCGCGTCCTGTCCGCCGTTCCCGCCCAACTGCCGGACTAACAGGAGCTTGATCATATCATCGGTAGACATGGACTGCTCGCCCGCTTCGATCTGTGGGCGCTGATTGTCACCGATCTTTCCCCAGTGGGCGTTAGGGCCTGGCAGCCACTTGCCAGCCGGTTTATGCACCGACACCTGGGCTTGTTGGAGCGGGCGTAGGCGAACGTACAGCATAAACCCAATCACCATCGTCACATTCAGCACGACCAGGAATAAGATCAACGTCATAAGCACGCTTGACCCGGCCAACCCACTGCCCGTGATTTGAGCGGCGCGGGCGGCTTCCTGAGCAGCTTTCGCCGTTTCGATCTGTGCTTGCGCCTGGGCAATGTCTACGCTGGCAGAAGTCGCATACATGAACACCGTGTATGCGAGTAGTGCGAAGGCGATCATCACAACGAAGATCAATACAGGGCTTTTCATTCTACCGGGTATCCTTTCTTTGCCATCTTCTCGACCAGGCAGGCGAACGGTTCAGGCAGCCCGGCGTTTGCCATGATCCTGTCCAGCATCATCGTAAGGTCGGCGGCCTCGCTCGGCAGGGAGTGGGTATTCGTGTGTCTCTCTCCGTTACGCGTCCAGTCTCGTTGACCTGATACCAGGAAGTCGGCCCGCTGGCCCAACGACACGAACGATTGCAACAATAAGACTTCATCGGGCGTGAAGTGTTCGGGGTAAAGGTTGAGAAGGGCTTCTGCCAACTCGCCCACTTCAGAGAAATAGAAAAGCGATGACTGCGCCAAGTCGGGCGCTTCCAGCTCGCGGCGCTCATAGTACCAATCGATCACCTTGCGCTGGTTTCGCTCAATGGACAATTCGCCATTCTTGACGGCGGTCTCGGCTTTTGTCCAGGTGTCATACCCATATCGGGCAGCGATAGCATTCAACTGCTCGCGGCGCTCTTCCATCTTCTCTTGGGGTGTCTTTGCCATTGTTTAGTTCCTTTAGAACGAGTATACCAAACGGTTACATATCTGTCAATAAAAATTGCAAAGATATGTAACTTTTGCAACAAAAATCCCCCTGTCAGTCAGGGGGCTTGGGATATTATTGCCGGTTACACTGTCCGGCTTGGCGTACCTTTTCCTTTTGTTTACAGGGTTATGACCACAGTATTACATGTTCGGCGCTTCGAGCGGTCTTTGCATCCGCAACAGGACTTCATCCAAACCGTTCACATCCACTGTTACCATGTTGGCTGGCTGACAACCTTTTCAGAGAGAGAAGCCAACCCTCAATGTCTTTCTGCCACGTATGGAAAGTGTTTATTGTGCCAACCTCACCGCCAATGCTTTATTATATTTATTTCTTGTAATATCCCGCCCGGTTCAGGGCTTCGGTGTCTATTCTGCTAATTGTAATTTCAATTGAGCAACCCGGAAATTCCGAGTCGTACCTTGTGAACAATGCCTCTTTCACATCTCGCTCATTCTCCGCGACCCTTACGGCGGCATGTGGTTGAATAGCGCCGTTCGGGTATGTCAAGACGATCAATGCCAAGTACAGGTTCATTGCTTTCTCTCTCTCTCAACTGCCCGCTCATACGGCCCGTTGTAGGCGTCCGGCATATCCCAACGGATCGCCAACCATGTGGCAACGAACATGATCAACAGGAGCGGGTTATTCCAGAACGTAGAGACGATGTACCACAGAGAAGCGCCGTCCGCTTCTTTCTGGTCAACGAGTGGGAGCTTCATTTCGCCCCCACAGGCGGTACGCAGGTGATTTGATTCGTGGCTTCAATCACCGCGTAAACGCACCCGGTCTTTTTACACGCCGCAAACGTGAAGGCCAGGGCGATTGTCAGGGCTAAGGTCAAAAGTTTCTTGCTCATCTATCCTTTCCTTTCCATCTCTCGAATTTCGACACTCACCACGCCCGCCGCCAGGTCAAGAGTGTCAAGGGATAAAAACCCTGTCACTGCCAGCGCCGCGCTCTTGAGGGCATGGTGAATGTCATTTGCTAAAGTCGTGCCAGCGCCGCGCTTCTCGCTGAAGTCGCGCCGGTCAATCACAGTATAGGTGAAGTGGTATGGGGTCACGCCGCCACCTTCTTGAACTGCCCGCGCTCTACCTTCAGCCGGGCGGCCAGCCAGCCCTTGACGGTGACTTTGCCAGCGCGCCGGTCAACGTTTACAATCCCACTCTTGGGCAGCCAGGAGCGAAAGCCGTCACTGGCGATGCACAGGATAGCGGCGGCGGTCTCTTTCTCGAAGCGAGCAATGCCTGACAGGGTAAAGTGCTTGTCTTTGTCGGGTTCATTGACGGTAGGAGAAACCTGGGCGATGGTCATTGTGACGCCATCGGGGGAAGCCGTGCCGCGCAGGGCATACTCATCACTCGCTGCGGGCTGAACGTCCAATACCTTGACGCCCCACTGTGAGGCGATGCGCAGGGCATCTTCGGCGCTATCGGCTTCGGTGACTTCGCTACCATTCGTGTGATTGATCTGCCAGAGTTTCATTTCGTTTCATCCTTTCAAAGATAATGTAATTGTACACCATAATCAATATTTGTCAAGGGGGGAGTTTATTACAATCAGCATATACTATATTATATATGGTGGCTGTAAGTAACTACTAAAAGAAATTGCAGATATTATCTTTCTTGCAATATCCATTGCAGGAGTTTATTACAGCTAGCATATACTATATTCTATATGCTGATTGTAATAAACTCCCTTGCAAAAGGAAAGCCCGCCAATCTTTGAGACTGGCGGGCCATCGAAGGGCGGGCAGCCCTTCCACCTCCGCAAAGCGGATTGCTGAGATTATAACCTATTCGCCCCGGTCAATGGGATATTCCGGCGCAAGGCTCTTTGCCAGGGTCTCGACTGGACGGCGCAAGAAACCGGGCAGCAGGCTTGCCAGGATGAGTAGGGCAAAGTACAACGCCTTCATCGCAGTGCCCCACCCTTTTGGGCGTCAATGATGATCCACCCGAAGAAGGCCAGCGCGCCCATGATGAACAGTGTCCATCCCGCCCATATCTCGCGGGTCGCGACTGGCTCCATAATCATTGCCAGCCCCAGGCCCGCCAGGATGAGAAAGTAGGGCAATGGACACAATTTCGCCTTGAACTGCAAGGATTCGATCAGCGCCCACACGACACCCAAAAGAGTAATAATCCAGCCGATCATACCGTCACCACCTTTCCGGTGTTGACCTTGCGCAACTGAGTACCGGGCGTGAAGGTGTGCAATGAGAGCATGTAGTGGTATTCGGTGGCCGAAATGGTCATGCCCTTAGCAAGCGGATCGTCGCCAGGATCATGGAGAACCACATAGGCGTTATTGCTCTCGTGGTTGCTCTTTGCCCGGCGCACCCGTAAATCTTCATTCTGTGCGTACTCGACCCGGCGCTTGGCCGCGTAGCACTTGCCGCCCTTGCAGAACACGGGCCTTGTCCCTGCGGCGCGTTGACGGGTCTCTACCGGCTTGCCGCAAAAAGAACAGGGAACGGTTTTGGATGGGTACAGTCTGTCTAATTCTGTCACTCTATCGCTCCTTTCTCCAACAATGAACCAATATCCGCCTTGTATTCGGCGGTTTTCCAGTCGTAAATCATAACCGGGCAATCCACGTGCCCCTTCAGGCGCGCCTGTATCTTGAAGGCGTTCGGCACTTCAGGGTACTTGCCACCATGCTTAGGGTCGGCAAGGTAGCGGGCAATGAACTCCTGCCGCCTTGCCGCGCCGCCATTACCCACTAAGTCATTATCCAGGCAGATGACGATAGCCTGTGGATGGGCAGCCGCCAGCGTCTCTGCCCACTCGTCGCGCCAGTAGGACGTTGAGTAGATCGCCAGGGCAATGTGATTTCTATCGCTCATGCGCTCGCTGAATAATTCAGCGTCTACCATGTTCTCGACTAACCAGACAATTTGACCCGTTCGTAGGTGGTGCTCGCCATACATGGGCAGGGATGAAAGCACGCTCCCCCGCGCCGGCAGCCACTTAGGGCAAGAGCAATTCAGGGCGCGCCCGCGCAGTGCCACCAACATCGTGCCATCGTAGACGGGGATAATTAGCCGCTCGTGCTGGCAACGGTTTTGAACCAACTCGCCCGTTTCATCGTCTCTGCCCGCTGGTAGGCGGCCCACACCCCAACGCAAGCGGGTGATGGTTTCTCGCGTTACGGGCTTATACTTTGCCCACAGCTCAAAGCGCCTTGGATGCGCTTCGTAGCCAGCAATCAGGCGCTCAGGGTCAGCCGTCCAGGGGGGCGGGTCATGCCTCACTTCGGCATTTGTCAGGCGCACAGGGGCCGTGTACAGGCCGGGGTTGTCAAGTTTCGTGCGCCTTGCCAGGTTTTCCAGCGTCCCGCCCGTGCCACACGAAAAGCACTTCCAGCCGTAAACGGACATTGAACAATGAAAGTCCTTATCGGTTGACACGTGCGCGCACTCAGGGCAGGCGATGTGCCATTGTTCTTCACGCTTCCAGCGATGGGCAGAGCGTGTGCCGTGAAGGTGGGAGATTAGGGCGGGCAGTAGGTCGGTCATGGTTTCCTGAACTCAATCACCCACACCCAAGGATTGCTTGACCAGGGGTTTTTCTTGCCGTTGATTGTATCCCACTCTGCCTTGTACTCCGCAACGTCTTTGACGCCTTCGGCGCGGGCGTCACTCTCGGAAATGTCTTGCAGCCGTTCTAGCCGAATATCCGCGATCTCAAGCCAGATGCGGGCCAGGGCTTTGGGCATGAACATCGATGACTTCCAGCCCTTGCGATTCAAGGTTGCCAGGTGTCCATTCTTGCAACGTTCGTTCGCTCTGTACTCGACACACAGGCTATCGCTACAATGGGGGATTTCACATGGACGCCAGGTCTCTTTGATATACAGCCTGTCGCCGGGTTGACCATAGGGGCACGAGTAAAGTAAATCGTCGTAAAAATCGCCGAAAATATGGCTTTTTATTGCCAGCTTGTAACCGTCTACGATTCCGGTTGGCACATCGTGCGGAGCAAGATTTTTGACAACTCGCCGGGTCTGCCCCTTCTTATTCGCCTCGATCAGGCGGACGTTATCAGTCGTGAAGATTATGCCGCGCTCTTTCATTTCAGCACCTTCAAATGGTCAATACTTACCCCGCCAGCCTTGCCAGCAAGCGAGACAAGCACATGCCCGCTACCAAGATCAAAGGCGGGCGTTCGGGTCGATGTCGTTACGCCATGCTCCGAAGTCTTTACGGAGTAATACATCACTGGCGTACCAACGGGATACTGAGTATTGAACTCTTCAGCGGTCATTTTTGGAAGGAAGTCAATCATTCTGTTTGTCCTTTATCCAGTAGGTCACGGGCAAAGTCCCACGAAAACATTGCAACCAATCCCTGAAAAGCTGGACGCCAGTAAAAAAGCCTCGGGTGATAGTTTGCCTTGTCTGCAAACTTTTCCAGTCCAGATCGCAATCGCTCAATCTCTTGCTGCGCCTGCTCTTCTTCGGGACGGGTATTCCAGGCGGTAGCGGCTTCATCAGGGGTATCGAATCCGACATTGGCTGTACTAAACTCGCCATCTTCCATCATGTTAGATGCAATACATTTGCTATTTGTACATCTCGGATAGAAGCGATTATATGTCGGAGCGCTTTCTTGGGATATCTCACCTTCCCCGCCACAAAACGGGCACGGTTTCAAGTCGATAATCATTGTTTGCCTTCCTTTTCTGGGTATGGATGTACTCCCTCGTTTTCAAGCATATCTACCAACTTTTCAATCTCTTGCCTTGCCTGTGTCAGTGCCAACTCAGAAATAGCGTCACTCGCTCGATAATTCCGGTATTCGGGGGCAGTGCCGTTTTCGTCACCGTAAAGGCTTACGCAATTTTCAGTCATGCACCAAACTGCGCTAATTCTTAGACCTTTGTAATGTCCGGCTCCGTTACCACAAACCGGGCAAGCCTTCAAGATCGGCTTACCGTTGTCATCATACTTTACGATTGCTTTGGGGCGTGTCATTGCTTCACCTTCCTTTTTGCCCGTTTCGCCCGTTCTTTGTTGGCTCGAAGCTCGAGTCTGTATCCTTTGCTGGCACGGAGCGAATCTAAATAAGACCTTGATTCGTATGCGTTTTCACTCATGGTTTTCAGCGCGCATTGCTTGCAGAGATAAGCCGGGTTGTCTGTGTTGTCGGCAGTGATACCATCACAAACAGAATAAGCGCCCACATGAAACAGCGTAACCCCGCATTCTTTACAGAAGTGCGAGTGTTGGGCAGTAGAATAGTAATGGCTCATCGCTTGCCTTCCTTATTCCAGCCACTGCCCATGAAGTTTTGACTGTCCGCTTTGCACCATTTCATAGGTGCGCTTACTGACTTCTTTCGTCGCGGTTCCCCAAACGCGACTGCCGCCGCGCTTCTGTTGGACGTGCAACTCTACGCCGCAAGCACACTTCACCGGCGCGGATGGAGTGACAATGTGCTGTCTGCCGCAATAGCAGGTTACAAGTGCTTTCGTGTATTTTGGCATTATTTCCTTCCTTTCAGGGCGAGTATCTCTGACCGAAGAGCTTTGTTACTTTCGCGAGTGCGAATGAACCCGGCGGACGCGTCCTTGATAATATCAATCGCCATATCAAGGCTAATATCTTCCAAACGTAACGGAGAATCGCCCTTGACAAAATACATGAGCGCAAGTTGACGAATCCGCAACGGCAGGGTATTCGCCTCGTCTGGCATTTTGTCGGCAGTCATAAACCGCCGCTGTTTCATCTTGCGCCCACACTCCATGCAGTCGGAGTCGGGGCTGGCAGAGTACACGCCGCACTTGTCACAAACCCACAGGTAAACGGAATTGACGGTCATTTCGCGCCACTTTCCGGTAGATGGGCTATAACCCTTCGCATATGATCCGTGTCGATTTCAATCATCCCGTACTCATCCAATATCCTCATGGCGTCCGCGTAGGATGAAATCGCCATGCTGTCAATATCTTCACCGGACTGGCACGCCTGCAAAACTACGTCCAGCAGGTTTTCTTTCAGGCGCTCAACCTCAGCTTGCAGTCCTGCGATTTGTTGTGCATCGGTGATTTCTACCGGGTAGGTGTAGATCGTTGGCTTATTCGGACAGCCATCAGCGTGGAAGATCAAACCTTGCGCATCTTGCACGGCATGACAGTTTACACACATATTCATTTCGCTCATTCTGTTTGTCCTTTTATGCGCTCAATCTCAAACTTTCCTATCGCATTCACAATTTCCGTTGGTAGCGTTTGGCCCGCTGACTTATATCCCCAAATACCAAGACCGGACAATAGGTTATCTGCGGCATTCCGTTCCGTTTCCAGCGCCGCGCGCAACTTCTCTACTTCTTCAACCAGGGCGGGCACGGCAGCGCGGGAACGGGCAATGAATACCGAGTCTGGATTCTTGTTTAGGTCGATCTCTTCCGCTTTGTGCATTATCCCGCCAAGGGGGGCATTTCCTCTGTCGGAAAATCTAGGCTGCGCTCCCTGAGTGCCACGCCGCACAAAGTCCATAACAATGCAGTATCCGTTTTTTGGCGTGTACAAGCGCACGGATATTCCACTTGCCGGTAACTGCCAATACCACGGCCCAGGCGTTACTTTTGGGTCAAGCGCCCAGGCTTTAATTTCGTCAAGCTCTTTTTTCTCCATCTCTCTATCCTCTCAATATCTCTGCTTGCCGGGCCTGCTCAGCCCGGTTGACTTCGTTCTTTGCTAACAGGTGGGTTATCCGCTGCGCCGCCTGGCCTCGCGTCAATCCGGTTGGATCACCGCCGAGTCGCCGCAAGAATAGCGCCTGTCCAGCACTTACCGCTTCCTTGCGCCAGCCCTTGTCTTTGCGGGCGAGAATGTCACTATCGCCAATGTATTCGCCCGCTACGTCCTCGGCGCGTGACTGAACCGCCTGTACATCGGGAAGCGCACAAACCAGGCTGCGGAGCGTGCCCGCATTGACCTTCTTCGGCTTGCCGGTTTCGGAGTCAAGTATCTCGCGCTTGACCTGTTGAATAAGGTACAGCCGGGCGCTTGCCAGGTGGTCGAGCAGCGCCTGCTCGCGGGGCTTCAGGGGCCGCTCGCGGGCTAAGGCTTGCGCCTTTTCAACTCTGGCATGATCGGGCAAGAGCATCGCCAGGGTGTATTCATCGTTCAGCCCAACCGTGCCTAGCCCGCCGTCAAATGTCCAGGCGAGGCGGTTGCGGCCCAAGTAATCCAATACGATCATTTGCACCTCTGCCGGGTCGATCTCGCCTATGCCTTCTTTCGACACTTTGAAACCAAACAACAGCCCGTTTTTCTCCGCTTTCTCAACGGCCTTCTTTTCCTTTTTGGTGATACCGTCCAGAAGATCACCCAACATGATCATATCGCGGTGGGCCTTCGGAGCGAAGTCGATCACGATAGCATTTGTTTTGTCGGGGGCCGTGCGCAAAACCCGGCCAACCCGCTGGGTATAGGTAAGGTCGCTTTTGGTTGGGGCAATCATTAGGGCGGCGCTGGCGGCTGGCATGTCAAATCCCGTAGCCCACACAAAGACATTGAAAACGACTTGAGTCGTCCCGCTCTCGAACCGCTTACGGATCGCGTCTCGCTCATCTTTTGGAGTTGTACCGTCTACGGCCTCTGCCCGTGCGCCTTGTGCTCTGAAATATTCGGCGCTGGCGTAGGCTTGCGCGACACTGGCACAAAAAGCAATCGTTTGCCGTCCGGCGCAAAACTCAAGCCACTTACCATACACAAATTCGAGAATGTTATCAGCCGAGAGCAAATCTCCCATGTTGTCGAAGTTGTCCGTATCCTTGAACTCAATCTCTTGATTCAGGATGAATCCCTGCCCGATGAAGGGAACCAGAGCGCCAATATCAATCGCCTTGGTGATGGGCAGGCGATAGACACACTTTTCAAATCCCGCCTTCTTTAGCGAGATACGATCTGTGCGCTTCGGAGTGGCAGTCAGGCCCAAGACCCTCGCCTCGGGGAACCTGTCAAGAATGGACAAATAACTGTCACTTACTGAGAAATGGCATTCATCTACAATGATATGAGTAAACGTGCCATAGTTCAACATGGCGTTCATGCGTTCGGGGATGCTTGCCGTCTGCATGGTCGCTACAATGATCTGCGCATTACAGGCGTCTTTCTCCGCCATCACTACGCCCATTTTGGCGTAAATATCGGGGAAGAACTGGCGCGCCCGCTCTACCGGCTGCATGATCAATTCCCGCACGTGGGCCAGGATGAGTATCCGTGCATCTGGCTCCTGCGCTAGTATTTGGCGGATCACCCCCAGGAAGATAACGGTCTTGCCTGTCCCTGTCGCCATTGCAACGAGGGCGCGCTTTGTGCCATTCTCCCAGGCGTCAAAGACGGCCTGCCAGGCGTCTACCTGGTAGGGCCGGTCTTTGGCGAGGGCGAGTAAGTCGGGGTGCAAGATCATAATTCGTAGGTCAAATCAATGCCCGTCGTGAACACTTCCACTTCGGGCTTGCGATAATCTTCCAAGACGGCCAGCAGGCGCTTTAGACTGGTAGCGGTGGGGGTGTAGCGGAAGTGCTCGAATACCGGGGTGTTTGACGTGGTGAGCTTGCCAACCTTGCGGGTAACTTCAACTGACACCGCTCCAAACATGGCGCTAATCTCAACCTTCACCGCAAGAAAAGACTGGCGGGGCTGGAAGTCGTGGGCCTTGATTTTGGGGTAAGTTCTCATGATCGTTTATCCTTTCAAGAAAATTGTACACTATAATCAAATTGCTGTCAAGGGGTTGGTTCTGCAAGGAATATTGCAAGATGAATGATTTGTGCAATATCTTTTAGTAGTTACTTACAACCACCATATAGAATATAGTATATGCTAACTGTAATAAACTCCCCGCAAAGAAAAAGCCCCTTTTGGGGCCTTCTCTACCTTACGCCCTTGCGAGTCTTTCGGCTTGGATCGCGCAGCACCGCATCGCCGCCTGCGATCTGGTTCAGCAGGGCCACCAGGTCAAGGCGCTTGAAGGTGATGTGCAGGTTCCCGTTGTGGTAACATTTCGCCTTGAAGTATTCGGTTTCTGCATATCCATCCTTGCCGCTTGTGTTGATGGCGTCACTCAACTCTGAGACGTACCCGCTCGGCGCGCCCTTGCCGTCCAGCGTGTGGAATAGCCGGTCAAGCTGGATCAGGTTCTGCCCTTTCGAGTAGAACGTCACTCGAAACTGTCCGCCGTAGGTATGCTCAACAATGTTCGTGATGATGACTTGCTTGCCTACGCTGAAGGGGCTATTCGTCACGTAAGAGGATTTAGGCCGCAGGAAGTCGTAGACCTCTTTGACTAACTCGGCCCGCAGCGCATCGGCGTTTTGAGAGAACGCCTGGATTTGATCGTAGATTGCCTCAATGGTCAATTCCGGCAAGGCGTCATCATCCAGGGCCTTGTTGAATTGGTCGCGGCGCTTTTCACTCATGAGCTTGTGAATTTCGGTAATCTCAACGATCCGCCGCCAGGCCGCCTTGCGTACACGGCGCTTGGTTTCTTTTAGGTATTCGTCGGGTCTCTTGTAATTCCAAGGTACATTTCTTTCAATGGTGTAAACGCAGGAGTTTTCACCAAACATAACCTCTAACATGGTCTGTGCTTCAGCCAACTCGTTATAAGCCGCTTCCATTTTGGCACAGGCCGCCTCGTAGGTCGCTACCATCTGCGCCGCTGTTTGGCGGAGCATGATGGCTGAGGGTTCGTAGGGGTGGTAGGTCATTTTGCCCCCAGGAAGGCCGCTACGCCTATGATCGTCTCTTCAAGGTCAATTACCCCGCTTAGGGTGTAGCGGTGGCCTGGCAGGGCCTTACAGGTGCGAATTTCAGTCAATGTGGCGGACTTGACGCCCGTCTTTTGCAATTCTCGCAACATTCGGGCGACCTGCTCGGCGGTGTCTGCCATTTGTCCGTAGGCCATTGTGTTGCGCTGATATTGAATATTCCAGACGGTTGTTACTGCTTGCATAAGGGTAGACATTCAATTTATCCTTTCTTCGTACCGTCGAAAACGACCAGCGTCTCGCCGGTCTTGTCGAGAGTGACAATGGTCTTTACCGGGTAGTTTGCCCACCCGCCAATGGCGATAGACCAGGCGGGGGAGAAGTCGGTTGTCTGAGTGGCGTTTGCGCCGTGTGCCTCAAATTCTTTCGACCAGTCAGGCCAGATCATGCGCAAGCGGGCGTCATAGTGTACTCGTTCAGTGGTGGTAAAGGGGGCGGGCTGTTGTAACATGATCTTTATCCTTTCGCTTCATCCTTTCAAGATAAGATCATTGTACACGACAATCAAATAAAAAGCAAGGGCCAATCTCTTGACCCTTGACAACTTAGATATTCCGATTGCGGAGCTTCATTTTCTCAATACGAGCGACCACAAAAATCCACCCGCTACTTTGGCTACGAATTGCCCCATCACAATCAAGGGCATAAATCCACCAAAGGCAATAGTTGGGAATATCAGACTATCCACCAGGGCGCTCGGTATGTTGCTGCCGTTGATCTTCACCATGCGACTTTTGCCGCGTAACAGTTGGTATATAATTCCGTCCGTGATGGCCGCCGCCGCAAAAGCCGCGCAAGACGCCAGCGCAATGGCTCCGGCGTTTCGGTTCAGAGCGTAGGATACGGCACTCCCGGCTGCAATCAGGGTCGCCATTTTCCATAATAGCCCACGCCCACCCCACGCGTCGTGCAGTTTGTCTCTGCTTGTCAGGTCAAGCCCGATAAATAGAAAAGCGTTGACGATTGACGCTCCAGGGCCAAAATAGGCACTTGAAAGATTAGCCGCAACTATCGCGGAAAGATAAATCAAAACGTAAATTGTAGGCTGCATTTTGGTATTTTCTCCAGTCTTTGATTGCATTATTCGCCTGAAATGCAATTCGTGTACCATCGCACGTAAACGCATCACTTCCAGGAATTGATCTAAAATGTTCGTACCGTTTCCAGTAGTTTACCCTGCCGATATGGATATGCTTTCCGTTCTCAATCCCCCACTCTATGCAATCCACAGCCGTTTGTGACATTTTCCACGCCGTGCTTCCCCCGATAAACACCGCAGCGCAATCGTCTGGTATTTGATCCGGTGCGCATCCATCCTGGCCCACGAACGCCAGCGGCCAGAACGATAGTCTGTCTCGCCATTCGTACCAGCGGGCCAGGGTTGCGCCATGATCTGCCACCACATCGGGGCATGCGATAAAAAGACACGTTCCCCGATAGGGCGTCATTCTCTCGATCCACGTCGTGAATTTGTCCGCGCTAAAATCCTTGAAGGCGCAATTATCACCCGCCCAATACCCCCCCCGTTTTGTGATATGTGAAGGAATACCACGATGTTTGTAGGTTGTCAAACAACCCGCAAACTCAGGGTGAATAACCCCGCCACGCGGTATCAAGAATTTCATATATTCCGATTGCGGAGCTTGCGCCTGAAGTGGGGCGGGGAAGGTGGGGCGAGCGGGCGCTCCATGCACTCAGGGCAGTAGGACATGACAATGTTACCCACGACATAGGGGCTTGTGTGGTTCTGGAAGATGCGCCGGATCAATACGCGCCCGCAGTTTTGGCAGACAGGCGGGTGATTGTCTGTCCACCTCGCGGCGTCTATGATGTCTCTCTCTCGGCGCTTGCTCTCCCTGGCAGATTCTCCATCAACCCACGCCCCAACGGCAGGCGTGAGCTTGCTGGCTTCGTAAAGCAAAGACCCATAATGCCCCCAGGTCAATTGCTCTGGCGCGGCCACGTATCCATGACGCATGTCTTTTTCGATCATCGCCTTGAGTGCTTCAAACTCACTCGCATCGGCTACGATCTCAACCACAAGGGGGTTGTCCTGACGGTTAGTTAAAGTCTTGCACTCAGGGCAGCGGGTAATGGTGGTAACACCCTCGACATACTTTTGTAACTCGTGCCCACAGTTCGGGCAGGCGGGATAGTTCATTCCAATCCGTTCCTTTCTGCAAATGTACTCCACACCCGCTCCCAGGCAGGCAGGGTGATTTCAGCCTTGATTGCTTGCCGGGCGCGCTGGCCTTTGTCGGTGATAGCCCACTCGAATTTATCCACGTGCCGAACCATCCCCAGGCGCTCCAACTTGCTCAACTTGTGCGAAATGATTGCAGATGACACGCCCACTGTAATGACCATGCGCTTCGGCTCGCTGGCTCCATTTGCCAGCACGTCCAGCAAGCGCGCGTCTCTATCGTCTATCCGTAAAGCCATAATCGCCCTCGGTGTCTGTCAGGTTGGATACGTCACGGATGGCCCCGGCGATGATGTAGACTATCACGCCGATGATAATCGTGATTATGCTAATTACGATAATCATGCTTTCACTCTTGGGGCGCGCAGGTTCTCGCATCCACGCGCAATGCGATGTCTGATTTCGCCCTGGAAGGCAGTGAACCACTGCGCGGCGTCTAACTCTTGCGCCTGGAAGTGTGCCTGCCATTCGTTCGCCAGCAGCTCTGCCAGATCGTCATCTTCTAGCCACTTGGCTAGTAACGCTTTGATTTCAGCCATATCGCTCTTCCCTTTCTTGGGCGGTCACGCCGTCCAGTCCAACGAACCGCAAAAAGTCTATCTCTTCTGGCATGGGCCATTTTCCATTGCCCACCCACACCGCACCATGCTCGACCCGTGCGTAACTTGGCAGCAACCCGCCGTGCTTGCGAACGGTAACGAGCAGCTTACTCAACCCTGCCGGGCCGGTACGAATTGCTAAGATCACGCCCCACTGTGCGGGCGGGGTGACGATGAATAAGTCAAGGTTGATCCCCTCGGGCAATGCGTACTGCCGGTACTTCGATCCTGCTTTGATAACCTTGCCGGGCGGGTTGCCGTCCAGACGGGCGTAAAACTCAGGCGAGGGTGTATCGCCAAACAACCCCGCTAAGATAGGCTCCGCTACAATCTCAATATCCTTGACCTGTTCCTTGCCCCGGCGCACGCTCCCGGCGATGGCCGCCCGACTGCATACGTCCGTTGTTCAATAGCGGGCTAAGATGGTCTCTGCGATGCGCGTGGCGTCACTCAGGGCGTACATAATCTTTCAGGGCCTCGGCTACAATCAGGGTTTTCTTTTCACGATGTTCAAGGTGAAGGCGAATACAGAATCCTTCTACTGGCTTATCTTTTCTCACACATGCTACAAGTGCATTCGTAGCGTCAAGAGACACATCCCTTATCAGGTCGCCCTCTCCCACAACTTTTGTAATTGACAAAATCTGAGGCCGAGAGAGGTACGCCCGCTGGAAAACCGCCATATGTTTCGGCAGAGCGGAGTGCGTTCTCATATAGTCAGTATCCACTTCGGACACCCCATCTTCTACGAGCAGATAATAGTGATAGTGATGGTTATCCATGTTCGCCTACATCTTTCAGGGCCTCGGCCACAATCAGAGCATTCCAGTTCTGTGTTTCCACGTGCAATCGGATAAAGAAGCCATCGGTGGGGTGATGGTAGGTGCGAAATTCTTTGATGAGCGCATTGACCACTTCAATGGTGGCTCTCGATAACTCGCTCATAGAACTCGTTGTCGGCAAATAGGCGGCAGTCAGCGAAATAGCACCCGGTTTCCTTGTGCAAGCCACGACCAGGCGCGTTTCCCGAGGATCGCCATTGTGCGTCCCGATGTAGGGGGCGTCTACTTCGGATATGCCATCTTCGATGTACAGGTAGTGGTAACGGCTATCCATGTTTGCCTTTTTGATGGGCGACGATCCCGGCCATTTCATCATCAAACCACCAAACCTCATAATTCGGGGTTGTCATTCTCGCCTTCCTCTTTGAGAAATTCTTCTAGCGCATGCCGAAAGTAGGCCGCGTTATCTTCCTTCTCGCAAGCCCGCAGGACGGCCTGCCCGATGTCTGCCGTCTTGCCGCCCAAGTGCAAGTCACAAACGGCAATGCCCACGACATACGCGGCAAGTTCGCGCATGATCCATAAGATCACAATGGCAATAACCAGGCGGATCGACCAGTAATCACCCACGCCCCAAACCAGCAGCGCCAGTAATCCGGCCTCGGCCAGTACCCAGGCGAAGGCCCGGCGTATCTGGACGGCTTTGATTGTTGCAAACATTTCTTTACTTTCCATTGTTGTCCTCAACTAATTGTACCCGAATAACCACACCCAACGCAATTGACACCTTCTCTAACGAGTCTAGTGTCACCCCCAGGCTTCCCCGCTCAATCGCCATGATCGTACTGGCAGACAAACCCGCTCTCTCGGCCAGCGCCTTTTGGGTGAGCTTCTGGCGCTTGCGCAGCAAGGCGAACAACTCCGCGAGGGTCGGTGTTAGCATCGCCGCCATAATTCATATGCGCCTATGTTCTGCGCTCCGAAGGCAACGAGATAAACGATCACTGCCCACGTTGGGCCGGTGACAGTGACGCCGGTCAAAATATTGAACACAACTAGCGCCGCACTACCCAGGACTACCAGCAGCCAGAAGGCCAGCCAGAGGCGACGGTTTGACTTCGGCTTGACAACTTTGTCGTTTACGACTTCAGTCACGCCGTCAACGGTTACGGTCTCGACAATCCCCGTCCAGTCGCTACCTTTGCCAACTTCTACCACGCCGCCATTCTCGCGGTCGGTTAGAGCATCGGCGGTCGCCACTTCTATAAATCCTGTCCAGTCGCTACCTTTGGCATAGTCTACGCCCGCCCAGGGCTTTTGGTGGGCAGCGTGATATTCGGGGAAGGTACACTCTCGCAAGGCGTCAATGGCAAGCTCCAACTCTGCCGGGTTAGTAATGTTGGCGTGCCGTATGGGGTTGTTATCATCGCCCCATTTGTCAACCCACGCATTCAGTGAGTCGCCGTGTCTGAAGGCCGTGATTGCAATGTGATTTGCCATTATCTTCCTCTTGGCGCTCCGCAAGCGGAGCACGAATGTTTGCCGTCCAGCCACGTGCCACAGTACCGGCAATAGTCATTGTTTACGGGGGTCGATTGAGTGACGGGGTGATGGAAGGAAAGGGCAGCGTCCGTCTCTTTGGTGTTTTTGCTTCCAAGGGCCTGACGAAACTCATTGAGTTTGTCTAGTCTTTCATCAGGATCATCGCTCGGAAAACGCCCACACCCCTTGCAATACGGCAAGTTGTCAATCATCACGGCGGGGCCGATTATTTCGTTGCCACAATTGTAGCAGGCGACGCGCGCCTGGCGACTGACCTGTTCTCTTATCATCGACAGGATAAGGTAGTGCGCTTTGGCTTCCTGGAATTGGCGCTCTTGTTCTTTTTCTCGAAGGTGGCGAATGATAAGCGCGCAGGCAGTAACCGGCACGCCCACCGTCGCTATCACGAAGGCGATAAACTCAATCTCGGTCATTCTCTAGCCTCTCAAGCATAGCATCGGCTTCGGCAATCATGCGCTCGACTTCCGCCTTGCGCGCTTCCATCTTGGAGGCGTCAAGGCGAATGTCAAGACGGTCAAGCTTTAGGTCGAGAATTTCCATCTTTTTAGAGACGATGCTAATCCCGCCGACAATCCACACAAGCAGGAAAATACCCCCAATAACGAGAGTGATAATCAGATAATCAGCCATTCAACACCCGTATCCTTTCCAAGATCGTCTGAAAATTATCGTTGATGGCCTTGTCGTATTCCGACATAGGCAATTCGTTGGGCTTGCCGCGCGCCATGTCGTGCGCCAGCACCGGCAGGGTGCAGTGACGGAAGGCGTTTTTGTGGCCCACGAACACCGCTATGTTGGCGGTCTCTTCATCGCAGGACTGAATGACGATGTGCCCGTTAGGGATGGTAATCAGGCAGTTAGGGTTTATCATGTTTTGCTTTCTCCATTTCGTCTCGCAGCTTGCCGATCTTCCGATCCACAACATGCCAGGATGCGCCGTCTTTCGGGGCAAGAATGACAACCAGCGCGCCAAGGCCTATCTCCCGCGCCTTGTCTGCTAAGGCATTCCAGTCGCGCCAGGCTTCGATCTTGTTGGCGACATTCGTTAGCCGGTGAAGGTTGTGCATTAGCGGTGCATCTCCTCTGATACCCTGTTGATAAAATCATAAAGAGACCTAGGGCGTCTCTGCAACTCGTTTTCCAGGCGCTTGATTTTAGCGGTCAATCTGACAATGATGAGCACCTGCGCAACGATTACAATCACGGCAATGGTTTCGATCATTTCGCCCTCGCCATTGCGTTCCAGCGGGCAAGAGCGGTGCGCCGGTCTTTCCCGTGTACCCACAATTCGCAGTGCAAGTGCGAATAAACCCAGGGGTGAACCCAGGCATCATTCTCGCTCATGTCCGGCAACTCGCCGCACTCAGGACACGGCTCAATTTCAGGATCGTCGCCTTGCGCTTCATCGTCTGGCAGTGCGCGCACCATTGCCTCAACCTTGATAAACTCAAGGCGCTCTAAGGCGCGCTGTGGGTCGAGGCTTCGCCAGTCGTGGTGCAATTTCTCAATTTCATCGAGCAATTCTTGTTTGGTCATTTTCTACTCCAACGGTTGAATATTGTGCTTGATAATTAGGGCGATCAACTGCCCTACGGTCAAGCTGTCCGAGACGTGTTCCTCACCGTTGTCAAACACGGCAAGGAAACCGATCCCGCCATCTTCTGACATTGCCAGCGGGTGGGAGAGTCCAGGGATAGCCAGCGTCTTACCGTCCGCCATTTTCTCAATCAGGCGGGCAGCAATGTTGCGCGGCATGGGCGATGGTTTCAGGGGAGTGGGTGGTCATTTACGGCAACTTCTCTTTCATTTCGATCACGCTGACCACATAGGCAATGGTATTGTACGGGTGTACTTTGTACGCCCGATAGAAGTCCTTCAGCAAGTCGATCTGCCCGTAACGTTCTAGCCAGGTGGACAACTGCATCATGTTCATAGACTTGTGGGCCGTCTTGGTGTACGAGATAAGTTCCTTGGCAATCTCTTCAAAAGTTAGGGTAGGCATCAGTTCGCCTCCGTCCATGCGTTTACCTTGCGCCAGTTCAACCCGGCAGGCATAATGTCAGCGGCAAAGACCCAGTGATTGTCAGTCTGCCCACAATGTGGGCACTCGCAAAAGTCCAGCACACGGGCCGCCATCTGTCCCCAAAACGGATTACGGTTCATTTCCTTTGGGGCGTCAAACTTCTGATTGCAGCGGTTACAACGAACGGGGGAACCTTCAGAGACGATCATCGCATTTATCCTTTCAAGACTAATTGTACACCATAATCAATATATGTCAAGGATGAATATTCTATCGGGGGAGTTTATTACAGCTAGCATATAGAATATAGTATATGCTACCTGTAATAAACTCCTGCAATAATCTTTGTAAGAAAGGTAAATCATACAATATCTTTTAGTAGTTACTTACAATCACCATATAGAATATAGTATATGCTGATTGTAAGTAATTACCCCACGCAAAATACCCCTTTCGGGGCTTGCAAATGGGCTAAATTGTGTTTAGTAGGGGGTTGATGGTTGGACGGGCCAGGGGGATTTGGGCGATTTGTTGGGAATGGCGGCCTTCGGCGGCCTGCCCGTGCCGGTCTTGCCACGTGGGATGGCCCTGCCCGTCGTGTACAGGGCGGGGAACCGCTCAACGATAGCGGATACCAGTTCGTAGCGCCAGGCGGTTTCGGCCTTGACCATGCCTTCGGCTTCTAGCATTTCGGCATCAATCTCCCGGCCCTGCTCGTACCAGGCGGGAACTTTGGCCTCGATCTTGCGCCAGGCTTTCCAGTCTGGCATGGGCGAATTGAACACGTCTCCGGGCTTGTCATAGATTGCCGTGAGGGGTTCGTTTGTGGGGATGGAAGTCAGGAGCCACACGTCACACGGCCTGGAAATGGGCCTGCCCCGGTGGATGGCTTGCACCAACTCATCCTCTCTGTACACGGCCGCGATGGTTTCAAGGTCGCCGTCATTCCAAAACCCACTCACGTGGCGCGCCCGCTGCTGGCCTTCGGCGTTGAAAAGGTTGTACCGGCGCTTGACTTCACTGCGCACGGGAACCGGCATACCATCGTACAGGTGGAAGGGGCGGATGCGCTCTGAGTACAAGATTTTCACCAAGTCCATGATTGCCACGTCCGAGGGCTGCGGGCAGCCTACCACGAATAGGGCGTCAACTCCCACAAGGTCATTCGACCCGCGCTGGCCGAAGAAATGCAAGACATTGCCCACCCCGAATACTTTTTCGTATTCCCTGACCGCGCCCTTGAAGGTCACTGCCCCTGGATTGGTGTAGCCCCTTTCTTCGATGATGGCCTTGCAAATATCCAGCGCCTCTTGACCATCTTCTGCCAGCACCCGTATCTTGTTATTGTTTTCATCCTTGAAACCGGTGTCGGTGGTCATGGTGCTGATTCCGTTCAGCCGGTAGGCGATCTGGTAGACGTGGCCTACCCGCTCCACGTTCGGAGCGACTTGCTCGACGCGCCGGCCCACAAACTCATTCCCCTTGTGCCCGAATAGCTGCTGGTAGGCGGCGGCGTTCCCGGTAGCATCCAGGGCGATGGTACGCACGGGCAAATCCCCCCAGGGGAAGGCACGCGTGAGAAGTATCAGGTCATTCGTGGTGATAATGACCCGCTCAAGCCATTCCGTTTGTCCGGCTTCCCATGCTGCGTACTCAGGCGCGAGTAAAAAGAGAAGATCAGGCAGATACCAGTACGGCGCTTTCTTGACATCGCCTTCATCCTTCAGCCAGGGTATTTCGGGGATGGCGCTCTGATAATCTTCAAACTGTGCGTACACGTCTACCAGGTACGGCCCGATGAAGTCTAGCAGGTCTTTGCCCGCTAACACCTTGCCTGGCCCAAGGGGGAAGTTCGCCAGGAACATGCCCAATTCTTTGACGGGGCCTATCCCGTCCGCCTGGATACCCGTTCTCGGCACGCGGCGCGGGCGGTGGAAGGCGCGCATCGGTAGCTCATCGACAATCGCCACGTCAAAGTTACTGACTGACAGCCCCAAGCTCACATGGTCATGTGTGCCCGCAATGATCGGGGTGATGACCTTGCGCTGTTGACGAAACTCGCAATTCTCGATGTGCATCGGGCAGAGCATCCGACAAAGCTCTTTCGCCGGGTAGCCCTTGGTTGTCCATGCCTTGAAAGCGTGCTCGCGCATGCACATTGGATTGCCCGTCACAGGTGAGGTAGCGTGGAAGGATAGCCAGTGATACCACAAGTCTGGGTTGAAATGGTCAAGCTGCGAGAGTGTGTGGTAATGGTCGTGGGTGGGCATGGCGTAGAATACCCGCAAGCCCTCGCCCGCCAACTCCTGCGCCAGGCTTACCGCTGCATGGGTCTTGCCTACGCCTGGTTGCGCCGTGACAAGTAGCAGCCTGCCAGGGCGCTTTTCGTGGGCGTAGGCGCGCATCTTGTCTACAATGAGCAACCGGGCGTCACTCAGCGAGACGGTTTCGGGGATGGGCGGGGCGTTGGGGTCAGGATCGATCCACTCTAAGCGCCAGTGTTCGGGGCGTGGGGGTTCGGCGGGCGGTTCGCTGACAGGTTCCCAACTCGTTACCGAACGCCAGCGTTTTAGCTCTGCGCTGAGCTTTTCGGCAAAGTCGAGAATGTCTGAGAAACCTGTCATTTCTACTTCATGCTTTCGTAGACACGCCGCGCCAATTCGCACGGTACGCCGTTGCCGATGATCTTGATAGCGAGTGATTGCAACTCTGGCAGAACGTACCAGTCGGGCACGGTTTGAAACCGCGCAATCCCCCGAACGGAGACTCTCAAGACCTGGTAGCCGTCTGACATTCGCAGTCCCGTTTGATTGCTGTTTGCGGTTATGGTCATCGATGGATCATTTTCGCTTACGATGACAACATCTTGATTATATCCTCCCTGTGCAATCAGTACCGGCATCGCGCTGCTTCGGCTTGCCGTTACAGTGACAGACGCCTCGCACTTGTGCCGAATTGTCAGACTGTCGTCAATCCGGGCATTATTCGAGTCGATCAAAGACATGCCGTATCTTTCGAGTACCGGCTTGATGTCTGATTCCATTCGAGCGAGCTGCCAGGGGGCGAGTTCATCACTCTTGAAGGACGGTATCAGGTCTTTGATTGCTTCGTACCATCCGCCGCTTTTCTTTCTTTCTACCTCTCGCAACATTCGCCCGCGCACGGCCCGCAAAACCAGACGCCGCCGCGACTGGGGTACGCCATAATTACTGGCAAGGTAGTTTTGGGCATTGCTGAAATATCCAAGATCGTCAAGCGTCTGACGAATGATCTTGTAACTTTCCGACTTGCGGTACAGATAGACATTTTCTAGCACGAACGCGGGCGGGCGCAATACCCGAATAAACTCAGCGACCTTGTTTGCCAGGGAGATATCCGTCTCTGTCTCGCCGCGCCGATTGTTCCCTGCGCTAAAATTCGGGCATGGCGGGCTTGCGTGCAGCAGGTCAACCGCGTCCATATCGTTGGGGTCGATCAATAGAACATCGGCAGTCATCACCTTGAAACCGTTTAGGTTAGCGACTTCGGCAATGGGCGCTTCTTTCTCTATCCCCCAGGCGTGAGTATAGCCCGCTTGAAGCGCGCCAACTCCTGCTAATTCACCGCCAGAAAAGATTGAACCGTATCTCATAATGCCATCGCTATGGGTGCAAAATTCCCCCGCTCATGGGGTAGACACGGGGGAATATTTGACTAGAAGGGTAGATCGTCAGGGGGTGGGGGCGGGCTGTAAACTAGCCGGACGGGCTTGGGCTGCGCCGGGTTCGGCGTGAAACGGATCGGGCCAGGCTTGCCGCCGTTGCCAGCAATCGCCCGATTATCGAGGGCGGCTTGCGTGGCGTTGTCTACCGCTGATTGTTCAAGGTTCGTATTCCTGTCAGCGTAGGCGGGTTCTACGCGGGCCAGGTTCGTGGTCAAGTCTTGGCGCACTTGCCACTCTAGGGCGCGGCGCTCATCTTCCAGGCCGTCAATCTCTGCCTGCAAGACAAGCAGGGCAGCTTCGATCTGGCGGTACTCTGCCTGCGCCTTGAGTAAAGGTTCATCGGTTGACAGTCCCTTCGCCTCAGACAACTTGCGCTCGCCGTCATTCTTGCCGGGCCAACCATCGGCGGGGGCCAAGATGATCTTGCGCTGTCCGATGGTGTAATCCACTTCTGCCAACTGGTTCTTCAGGGCGGCGCGCTTTAGGTAGCGGGCCTTCAGGTCGGTTGCAACTTCGAGAAACGACATTTGATTTACATCCTTTCATATGGTCTTTGGGTATAAAATAACCCGCTTCGGTGTGTGCCCGTGCCTGTGGCAATGCCGCGAGTAGTGCGGCTAAGACACAGGAACACACCCAAGAGGGTCATTCCTTCTACTCTGCAATTCGGGTTGCCACACCCGCCAACTCTTTTTGATGTTGGTTAGCATTATTGTACCCCCTACCTTGCCCGTTTGTCAAGCAAGGTAGGGGGTGAGTTTTATCCGCTAGAAAGGCGGCGCGCCTTGCTCTTCGGTACGATCTTCAGGAGCGGGGGCGGCGTCGTGCTTGGGGCCTGACAGGAATACTACCTTGTGCCCGGTCATTTCGATGTTGGCATTCTGTTTGCCGTCTTGACCTTGCCAGAGACGTGGCCCGCCTGTTTTGGGGTCGATGATCAACTCGCCCTCGACAAGCACCTTACTGCCCTTGTCGAGATACTTTGCGCAGTTTTCGGCGGTCTTGTCCCAGGTGGTGACGCGCACCCACATGGTTTCTTTCACGTCGCCATGCTGTTTGTTGACGGCCACGCTGAAATTGGTGACATTCTTGCCGGTTGCAGTGACTTTCATTTCGGGTATTTTCCCGAGGTTGCCCACAATCATTAGCTTATGATACACGGTTACTCTCCTTGTCATCCCCTTCCAGGATGTTTTCTGTTTGTTGGGCCAGCGCATTGAAGGTCTTGCACACGTCATCGAGGGTGCATCCCTGTTCTTTCGAGATAGTAATGATTGTGCGGGCGGCGCGATAAATGCGCTTACCGAGTTCTCCCATGCCGTTCGCTTTGCCCCTCGGCATACGCAAGCAGGCGTATTTAGCCGCAATCTTCATACCGATGAATGGATCGTGCTCATCTTTCGGGTGTTTGTGTGCCAGGCCCACGAACGGCCAGGGGAGAGATTCGTTATCGAATTTGACAGAACAAATCGTGTCGGTTGCAACGTGCTGAAATTCCAACGTCACAAACTCAGTCTGTCCACCCCATTCGATTGTGAGGGTCATATTGTGCTTATCCATTTACCTTCTCCTTTCGGGGAGAGGGGTCAATCCCTCTCCCCATTCTCTGCTAGTTTTAGGGTAGCAACTCCCTATGCGTGTTCAGCCAAGATCATAGCGACGGCCTGCTCTTCGGGTTCATCACCCAGGCGGGCTACGGCGGCAATGATCTTGTACGGTTCGGGCTGGACGTGCCCGGCGGTCAATTCGTCAAAGGCTTTCTTGACGAACGGCTCTTTGCCGGGCCAGGCAGCCTTGACGTGGGCAGTCAGGTGGACGTGTTCTTTGCCCGCTTCGGCGTTCAAGTCGATGTCACGCTGGCGCACAAATTCAGGCCAGCTTGCCTTCATCTGCCCGGCCTTGATTGCCACTGCAACCTTCTCCTTGACGGTTGCCACCATGCCAGGCCAGAGCTTTGCCGCTACGCCTTCGGTGTCGTATGGATCGGCAGGCGGGGCGGGGGCTTCGAATGACGGCGGTTCGTAGGCGTCAGGGTCGCCAGTCACTACACCCCTTACGCGGTTTTTAGCTTGCGCCACTTCCGCTTCGGTGATGACGTTCGCGGCGGGATTTCCGATGATCGTAATCGACGGGGCCTGCGCTTTCGGTTCGGGCAGCGCCGGGGCGTTGTAGGTGGGGGCGGGGAGAGCGGCTTGTGGAAGGCCAGCGGCAAGCGGCGGGCGGGCAGGCGTCTCGCTCAGCCACAACTGGCTGAAGCGATCTGCCTTGTACGCCGGGTGAATGTTCAACTCACACATGATCTTCTCGACGCGCTTGCGCTTGGAGGGGTCTTTCCAATCTTCGGTGCTTACCATGCGGGGGATGCGCACAAGCTGGAAGGGAATGGCGTATTGGTGTTCCTCGCCATTATTATCGTAGTACACGCCGTAGGTAGCGCCTACCTTTTTGAGCGTCTCTTCAATCTGGTTGATGTCCCAGGTTCCCCCGGTGTGGACGGTTACGACCCCGATCCGGCCCAACTCGCCAAACGCCGGAATGAATGACCCGTTGGGCATTTGTTTGGCGATGATGGCGTACAGGCGGCCCACCTGGTCACGTTCGGGGATACCATCGGGGTTTTTCTGGCTCACATGGTCTTGAGCACGGCAGGGCTTCTGCCCGTCATGGTAGACGGTACGAATTTTACCGCTCGGCAGCTTTTCTTGCTCCAACCAGCGGTACATGGTCTTGCCATTGCAACGGTGAAGCATGGCCCCGGCGTTATACGCCTCACACCATGCCTCCCACACGTCGGAGAGTGGATTTTCAGACGGCGCAAGAAAGATGGTAATCTCTTTCGGTTGCGTGCCGTAAATGCTCTGAAACTCGCGTACCACTTCAGGATACGGGCTTTCAAAGCGGAAGTAGGGCAGTTCGGGCGGCAACTTTCCGGGGTGAAGTTCCTTTTTGTCGCCCTTGCGAATGTCCCCGATCTTCTCAAAGCGGGGGCGGTCAGTCGTGCGGCTCGCGCCGCGTCCGATAATCGGCATTGTCAATCTCCTTACGAAACCTAATGAATTGAGTAAATGTTGCCCCGGCGTGCCGGTGATACTTGACCTCCTACGCCGGGGCTATTCAGATGGTGGGGTTATTATCGCTTTTGTGCCTCCTTTACTTTGCCTCACGAAACAGAGCGCCGTCGTTTGGATCAGAGCTTGTGAGGGTGTCGTTCTCAACGGGCGGGCCAATGCGCCGCAACTCGTTATACACACAGTACAGGGCGTCACGCCGGGTCATGATAACTTCACGCTCGCCGTCTGTCAAATCGTCCTTCTGCATGAGCGCTGCTTCCAGCTTCTCAATGCCCTTGTCAATTTCGTCAAAGGTCAAATCGGCAAACTTGACGCCCTGGATAGTCGTGAACGCGCCCGCTTCGGCAAATGACATCGGGCGGGGGGCGGGCAGTGTGACGGTTTTGGTTTCAATCACCAAGGCGTCATTGATGATCGGCAGGCCCAAGAAATACTTGACAGTTGAAGCCTTGACGCTTACCTTACCAGAAACGATTGCAGAGCGGGTTTCGTCAATTCCTGCAACGAAGTGCTGGTTGAGCAGCTCGTGGATTTCTGCAAGCCCGGCGTGAATTTGCTCGTTACTTATGCCCGGAGCAATCTCGATATGGGTGAAAACTGTGCATCCAACACTCTCATATTGGTTCAGACCGCGCACGGTTTTGCCGGTCACTTCCACGCTCATGGACTTCAGGCGAATAATCTCTTGCTCATTTGGGGTGGGTACAAAGTCAGTGTTCATGTTCATTTCATCCTTTCGCCTTCAAGTGTACTGCAATCAAGCGGGCCTGTCAAGGGGGGAATTCGCCCGCCAAGACTTTGACACATCAACGGGCGAATTGTTGTCAACCGGTGGCGCTATCTCGCTCTCGAAAATAATCTCAACATTCCAGCCCGCCACTTTCCCGGCGATGGTCGCCAATACCTCGCTAATCCTGTCTAGGGGCGCATCGTCTGGAAAGATGACGATGATCTTAGCCATTGCCATATTCGCGGCCCGCAATCAAGATGGCCTTGGCAATGAGCGCCGGGCCAGGTTCTTCTTCGGCTAGGCTGTCCACGAAGTCGCGCAAGGTGGGCAGCGGATCGGTGATGACGGGGCGGGGCTTCGGCTTCTCTTTCTCCCATTCGTCCAGGCGTTCCTGTAGATATTTGCTTTCCTTGACAGTCAAGTAGATCGCCTTCGACAACTCGTGCCGTTGCAGGGTTGGCTGACTATTGCGTGAATATCTCCATTCGGGTTTCGGAGCGGGAAGATATTGATCGTATGAATAAATTTCGGCAATATTGTACCCGACTTCCACTTCATTGCCGGTGTTATCAAACACCATAATCAACGGGCAGAGAACGCCAGGGAAGTGGACTAACAGTTGCGGGTTGGTGTAGTGTTTCGTGGGGTGTAGCAGCCACGCCGGATGATCTTTGTCGTGGGCGTACTCAGGGATAACAACCTTTTCCACCTCCACGCCCATCGCCTCGAACATCCCCCAAACATGTGTAGCCAGCGGTTGCCATGACTTCAGGCATTCGTCATGTTTGGCTTGCAGCCGATCCAACACGTCTTTCTGGTTTTCGGCATCTTCCCGTTCGCAAACTTCTTTGCCAATTCTCACAATATCATCAAATATGTTTGACATTTTCTCTCCTTTGTGCTATCCTTATTCTGTAAGGGTAATTCAACCCCTTGCATCCTTTCCCAAGACACCCCCGCCGTAATTTGTGGGGGTGTTGCGGTTTAATCGGGTTGCTTGCTCAGCAGGTAGTATTCCTGCCCGTTGATCGTCACAATGCCCACAAAATCAGCGGGCACGTCCTGCGCCTGGAACTCAACAGGCTCCATCGTTGCAGCCAGCGCCAGGGACACAATGAGCCTTGAACGCTCGCGGGTGTCGGATGGCAGGCCGATCTTGATAATCGACATTTCCTCTTCTGTCACGCGCATCTTCAGGCCGCGCTCTGGAATGGAGTGCTTGAACTTGGGGCCAGCGCCAGCGCGTGCGCCGCCCCGTTGTTTGGTGGTTTCCGTTTCTGTCATGAGTAATCTCCTTTATTCTGTCGCCCGGACAATCAGCGCCAGGGCGAGTTGATGCTTGCACCATTGGCCGGGGTGACGTGCATGATCGGGGCAGGTGCAAGCGTTGATGGTGGTCTGATAGGGCCGGGCGTACTCTTTGCGCATCGCCAGCCCCAGGCCCTTGTTCAGCCGGTCAAGCGTGGTGTTTAGCTTGCCCGCTTTGATTGCCTTGCGCGCCCGATGGTAGCAGCGCATGAGTTTCGATAATTCAGGGCGGGGGTGATTGACCAAGGTAACTTTCATCTCTGTAATCCTTTCTAGAAAAGTGTACCATAATCAAACGAACAAGTCAAGAACCAAAAAGAGAACGGCTAAAGCAGCGAACACAGGCCAGAGCGGGCAGGACGCCAACTCAGTCTTTCCGCCGTCATCAATGACCACTTCTGTACCGTTCAGCCAGGCAGCGCCCGCGACAATGAGCAAGATTACAGCGGCCCACATCACAGG
>Ga0209416_1000804_pt1 | contig 27453 bp, 29 predicted proteins | sample RifGroF1_FD_184001 | JGI IMG/M metagenome (GOLD analysis project Ga0209416, IMG submission 184001) | Groundwater microbial communities from Rifle, Colorado, USA - Groundwater F1 (SPAdes) (version 2) | ecosystem: Environmental > Aquatic > Deep subsurface > Groundwater | place: Rifle, Colorado...
GCTTCTTTATTTGTCATAGTGATTATGGATTGTTCCATTGTATTGGGTCTTAATAATTAACCCAATATTTTAGCAGGTATGACATTTTAATAAAACGCTACTATGACATTACTACTTATTTATGACAGAGTTTGCAATAAATAATTAGGATATTGTTGGGGAAGAGGGATTCGAACCCCCGATCACGGGATCAGAACCCGTTGCCTTACCGCTTGGCTATTCCCCAATGCACTTATAAAGAATACTTTAAATTCAAGATAAAATCAAATCTTGACAGTTAAGAATAGTCTGCTAAAATCAAATTAGCACTCTGACTTGACGAGTGCTAAGTGAGAGGGTATAATAGAAATAAGTAAAAGAGAAGGTTGAAAATAGTTCCAGAAATAGGAAAATAGAAAAATGAAAAACTAGTTACCATTATTCATTTCACTAATTTCAAATTTATGAACGACAGGCTTAAGAAAATTTTAGCGGCGGTGATTGAAGAATATACCAATTCGGCTGTTGCTGTTGGCTCAAAAGTTTTGGAAGACAAATATGATTTGAAAGTGAGTTCGGCTACGATTCGAAATGATATGGCGGAATTGGAAGAAAAAGGATATTTGCACCAACCGCATATCAGTGCCGGACGCATTCCGACTGACAAGGGATATCGGTTTTTTGTGGAAAGCATTATGACAGATCAAAAAATGAGTTTGACTGATCAAAAGAAACTACAAACCGAAGTTTTGAAGCTCAAAGCGCAAAACAAAAGAATTTCTCGCACAGCAGCCAAGCTTTTGTCATCTTTCAGTGGCAGTTTGGCCATTAGTGGATCAGAAAAAGAATTTTATGATTTTGGGATTGGTGAACTATTGGAAAATCCAGAATTTCAAAATGTGGATGAATTTTGTCGGATTGCTGAAGCGTTGGATTATATCGATGAAAATGTGGATGTGATTCTTTCAAAAATCAAAGATGGCGAAACCAAGATTTTTATCGGCAAAGAAAATCCAATCAAGGAAATTTCCAATTGTTCAATGGTAGTGAGTCCATATACAACCAAAGAAGGCGAGCGAGGAATTTTGGCGATTGTCGGACCAAAAAGAATGAAATATGCCAAAAACAAATCACTGTTGGATTATGCGCGAAAACTTTTGGGCAGTTCAATTGTAATAATTTCTATAGTGGAAGGTGGAGTAATATTTTTAAAATAAAAGTATGCGAATGGCCCCGCCAAGGCGGGACACATGCGAATATTAAATTTATGGAAAAAACAAAAAAAGATTTTTTTAGTTTAACAGTCAAAGCTGTGATTATAAACCAAGAAGGAAAAGTTTTGATTATTAAAAGATCAGAAAATGATTCGATTAAGGCGGGTGAATATGATTTGCCGGGAGGGAATGTTGATTATCGGGAAAATATTGAGATTGCTATAAAGAGAGAGATTGAAGAAGAATTAGGAATTAAAGTTGAAATTGGTCCTATAATTTATGCCTTTGATTTTGAAAATAAATATGACAGGGAGTATGAATTCGGAAAAGAAAAAATTAAGGTTGGCGGAAAAGGCTTAAGATTTATCGCGTACTACAAGGAAGGAGAGATAAAATTATCCGATGAACATCAAGCATATGAATGGCTAGATTTTGACAAGGCATTGGAAAAATTTGGCGATAGTGATTTTACGAAAGATAAAAAGGAATCAATTGTAAAAACTAAAGAATATTTGGAACTAAAAAATTCTCTGGAAGGATGGAAACGTTGCATGGCAGACTTTGAAAACTATAAAAAAAGACAAAACGAAGAAAGAAAAGACATAATTGCTTTTTCTAATGTAAATTTGATTTCAGAGCTCATTCCAATTCTGGATAACTTTCATGCTTCGACGGAACATATTCCCGAAGATCAAAAAGATGGAGGTTGGGTAGTGGGAATTATGCATATTCAAAAGCAGTTGGAAAAAGTTCTAGAGGAAAATGGCGTGAGTGAAATTTTGGTAAATGTTGGAGATGAATTTGATCCAAATATTATGGAATCAATAACCGATGCGAATCTACGAACCGAATGCGAATCTACGAATGGGAATAAAGTAAAAAAGGTTTTGATGAAGGGGTATAAAATTAATAATAAAGTAATTAGGGTGGCGAGAGTAGTAATTAAATAACTAATTAAATAAAAATATTATGAGTAAAATATTAGGAATCGATCTTGGGACAACTAATTCTGCGATGGCGATTGTGGAAGGCGGAAGTCCAACAATAATCGAAAACAAAGAAGGAGCGAGAACTACACCGTCAATGGTGGCCATTTCAAAATCTGGCGAAAGATTGGTTGGGCTTTTGGCGAAGCGTCAAGCAGTGACTAATTCCGGCAACACACTCTATTCAATCAAGCGATTGATCGGTCGAGGTTTCGAAGATGAAGAAGTGCAAAGAGATTTGAAATTGATGCCATATAAAATCGTCAAAGCTAATGGTGGCGTGAAAGTTTTGATGGGCGACAAAGAATATACTCCGCAAGAAATTTCAGCAATGATTCTTTCTAAACTCAAAGCGGATGCCGAAGAAAAATTGGGCGAAAAAATCGAAGAAGCTGTGATCACTGTGCCAGCCTATTTTGACGACTCACAAAGAAAGGCGACGAAAGAAGCGGGAGAAATTGCCGGACTAAAAGTTAGGCGTATTATCAATGAACCAACAGCCGCCGCTTTGGCCTATGGTTTCAATAAAAAGAAAGATGAAAAAATTGCGGTCTATGACCTTGGTGGAGGAACTTTTGACATTTCCATTTTGGAAGTAGGTGATGATACAGTTGAAGTGAAATCAACTAATGGGGACACACATCTTGGCGGAGACGATTTTGATCAAATTATAATTAGCTGGATAATTGCAGAATTCAAAAAACAAGAAGGCATTGATCTTGGCAATGACTCATTAGCACTACAAAGAATCAAAGAGGCGGCAGAAAAAGCTAAGATTGAACTTTCTACCGCGGCGGACACTGAAATCAATCAACCTTTCATCACAACTGATGCTAATGGACCAAAGCATCTCGTGATGAAAATTACTCGAGCTAAATTAGAAGAATTGGTGGGAGATCTAGTTAAAAAAACACTTGAACCAACTAGAAAAGCTTTGGCGGATGCAAAACTAGAAGCGAAGGATATTAATGAAATAGTGATGGTAGGCGGAATGACGAGAATGCCACTCGTCATCAAGACCGTTGAGGAATTTTTTGGAAAAAAAGTTAATCTTACTGTGAATCCGGATGAGGTGGTGGCCTTGGGCGCTGCCATTCAAGGTGGCGTGCTTCAGGGAGATGTGAAAGACGTGCTTCTATTGGACGTTACTCCACTAACTCTTGGAATTGAAACAATGGGTGGCGTGCGAACACCACTGATCGATCGAAACACCACTGTGCCAACTGCCAAATCACAAATATTTTCCACCGCCGCTGACAATCAACCATCCGTAGAAATTCATGTTTTGCAAGGCGAACGAGAAATGGCCGTTGACAACAAAACCCTCGGTCGATTTATTCTAGATGGTATCCCGCCGTCTCCACGAGGCATTCCGCAAGTAGAGGTGACTTTTGACATTGATGCTAATGGAATCTTGAGCGTTAAAGCTAAGGACAAAGCTACTGGCAAAGAACAATCAATTAGAATTGAAGGTTCGTCTGGACTTTCCAAAGAAGAAGTGGAAAAAATGAAAAAAGACGCCGAAGTTCATGCGGAAGAAGACAAAAAAAAGAAAGAAATAGTGGAAACGAAAAACATTGCTGACACGTTGATTTTCACCACTGAAAAAGCGATTCGTGAAGCTGGCGACAAAATCACAGCCGAAGAAAAGAAACCAGTCGAAGAAAAAATCGAAGCTTTAAAAAAGGTAAAAGACGGCGATGACATTGAAGTCATCAAAAAAGCTTCGGAAGAACTTTCGCAAGAGGCGCAAAAGATTGGCGAGAAACTTTACAAAGCATCTGCCGACTCCGCTCCGAAAGACGGAGCTACGTCGAGCCAAGCAACCACAGAAGGCGAGGCGAAAGCTGAGCCGGAGGCAAGGGATGCGGAGACTGAGGAGAAGAAGGAAGATAAAAAGGAATAGCTTTAAAAAGCAGGGAATAAAAAACCCTGCTTTTTTGTGGTATAATAAAAAAGTTTATAAGTCTCATAAGTCAAATATGACAAATAAGACAAATCAAGAAAACTTATTTTTTACGCACGGCGGATATCGAAATCTAGAATCTTTTAAGTCGGCAACTTTAGTTTATGATTTTACTATTGAATTTTGTCAAAAATATATAAGCTGGAAAAGTCGTACCAAGGATCAGATGGAACAAGCAGCGCGGTCCGGTAGGCAGAATATTGCGGAAGGAAGCAAAGCTTCTGGAACCTCAAAGAAAACAGAAATAAAATTGACTAATGTAGCGCGAGCGAGCCTGGAAGAATTACTTTTGGATTATGAGGATTTTTTGCGTCAAAATAAATTAGAATTATGGACGAAAGAAAATCCAAAAGCAAAAATGGTGAGAAATTTGGTTTATGACAAAAATAGGTCTAATTTGTCCTATGAGACTTATCTTGAGAATTCTGAATCTGCAGCTAATATGATTATTTGTCTTATTCATCAAACAAATTATCTCTTGGATAAGCAACTACAAAAACTCAGTAATGAATTTATGAAGCAAGGAGGTTTTACAGAAAGATTATACCAACAGAGAAATAAGTTTAGAGGAAATAGTTTTTAATGTTGGAAAAATAGAACTTAGTAAAAAGATTAAAAAACTGGTAAAATAAAATAAATCTGCTAGAATAAAAAAGTTAATAAGTTTTAGTTTAAAAATATGTCAAAAGTACTCGTTATCGGTTGTGGGAATGTGGGTAGCGTGGGATTGCACAAGATGGCGCAGTTTCCGAAAACTTTTTCGGAAATTCATGTAGTCGGAAGAACTATTTCCAAATTGGAAGCGGTTTGCGCTTCGGTGAAAAAGAAATCAAAAGGCAAAATGGATCTCAAAGTTCATGTGGGCGATGTGAGCGACAAGGAATTTTTTTCCAAACTTTTGCAAGATGTGAAACCAAAATTAGTGGTGAATTGGGGAAGTCCGTATGATAATTTGGTGGTGATGGATGCCTGCTTGGAATATGGCGTGAATTATATCGACACTGCTTGTTATGAAGACAAAAACAAATATGGTTTTTCCTATAAATTGCAATTGGCTAAAAATGAAGCTTTCAAGAAAAAAGGACTTTTGGCAATTTTGGGGATGGGTTTTGATCCGGGGGTGACCAATATTTTTTGTGCTTATGCCAGAGATTATATTTTTGACAAAGTTTATGCCGTGGATATTTTGGATTGCAATGGTGGATCAAAAGATGAGAAGATAAAATTTGCGCCTAATTTTGATCCGGAGATAAATTTGCGAGAATTGATTTTGCCGATCAGATTTTGGGAGGGGAAAAAATGGCAAGAGAAAGGTCGGCTGATTGATGAGAAAGCTTCGCACTTTGAATTTAACTTTCCTGAGGCGGGTAAATTTGACCCATATTTGATGTATCACGAAGAAATGGAAACTATCCCGACTCATATGCCAGACTTGAAGCGAATTCGTTTTTGGATGACTTTTTCCAAAACCTATCTGACCTATTTGCGAGTGCTGTATAATGTTGGGCTCACTCGAATTGATGCAGTTGATTATAATGGATGTGATGTGGTGCCGGTGAAATTTCTCAAAGCTATTTTGCCAAAAGGGGAAGATTTCAATAGTAGCTACAAGGGAAAAACAAATATTGGCAATATCATTTCTGGCGTCAAAAATGGCAAGAAAAAATTCGTCTATATTTATAACGTCTGTGATCACGCTGAGGCCTACAAAGAAACTAACGGAAACGCAATTGGATATACCACAGCCATTCCAACAGTCACTTGCGCAAAATTAGTACTTGAAGGAAAATGGAGTGGCATAGGCACGAAAAATTCTGAAGACAAATCACTGGACTCGAAAATTTTCTTGGAAGAAATGGCTAAGACCGGCCTGACTTGGAAAGTTAAAAATCTAAAAGACTTACCAAAAGAATTGAAAAAAAATTATTAAAATGAAAACAAGAATTACAAAATATGTGATTGCCGGACTCATGGTTGTTTTTGGCGCACTCGCTTGGTTTTCAGTTGAGCGGGCGATTAATGTGCCAAGTTCAAGCACGTGGTTGGTGCCGTCAATTTGGTTTATACTTTTCTATATAGCAATTGCATCGGGTGCTATCTTAATTAAGGATAAAATCGTTCTGATTTCTGCTTTGGTGTTTAGTTTTCTCGCAAATTTTATTTTTTCTTTTTCTTTTTGGCATATTGTGATTTTGTTCTTTTCTTTCTTTTTGGCGCTGGCGGGATTGGAAAGAATTTCTAGGGACATAAAATCTAATATCAAATTCGATATCGCCAAATCAGTGCGCACCGGAAAAATAATGTTGATTTTGGCGCTTTCAATTATAATCACTTCCCAATATTATGTTGAAGTAAAAGATACAGGGAAAATAAATATCATTCCAAAATTCGAAGCAGGGGACGCTGTTAATCAAATTTTGCCGAGAATTTATCCTGAGTTGAAAGATAGTGAAAAAAGCGACTTGACGGTGGATGAATTTATTTTGAAAATGTCCAAAGAAAATTCCGATAGTTTTTTGGGAAATATTCTGGAAAGTCAGGGGCTAGATGAAAAGCAGATTGGAGTTAGTAAATCTCAAATAGAGAAAATAATTGCAACTGATCAGGGAAAAATTCTGGCGGAACAAAGAAAAAGTTTCAGCGAAATTGCGGGCGTACCACTCACTGGCCAAGAAAAAATCTCAGATGTTTTTTCTGATATGATAAATAATAAGATAAATGAATTTTTTTCTACAAGTCTTGAGAAAGATAGTATGCCGTTCTTGCCTTTTATCGCTTCGTTTATACTTTTTTTGACAGTGGCTTCGCTTGGGTCTTTTTTGGGTTCTATTTGTGGATATCTCAGTGCTCTGGTTTTTTGGATACTTCGAAAAATTAATCTTATTCAAGTTTCAAAGGTGATGGTGGAGATGGAGATAGTGGAATAAAAAATATTAGAGTTTTAGTCTATAGACATTAGTGTCTCGTTTTTCAAAGCCAATTGAACAATAAAAAATATTAGCTTTTTCGCGAATAGGCTTACTCGTTAAGTCAATGCGATCCATTCCTAAATCCTTGCCTTTTTGAATCATCTGATTCATTAATGTTTTTGCAATTCCTTGACTACGAAATTTTTCATCAACTACAATTTCTTCAATTGTTCCAAAAAAAACCGAAGGCTTATAAGCAAAGGCTAATGTGGAAATGCCTACGAGCGTGTCATTGTTTCTGGCTGTGAAAAGAATTCCATTTTGCATAACTCTTACAAGATGGTCGTAGATAATGGTTTTTGGATGGGTCAATATTTGTGCCATAAGTGAATTAAACGCTTCCATATCCTCTGGCTTAACATCATTTTGAGAAAATTTTATTTCAGACATATCAATATTATTTATGCTTATTAATTAGTATTATTATATATGCCAGAAAGCATTTTAGCAATATTAGCACTCAAGGATGGGGATTGCTAATTTTTTGAAATGGTAGTATAATTATTTTACGATTATTTACAATTAAAATAATATGGCAAGTGATTATTATGATATCCTAGGGGTTTCCAAGGGTGCATCGGATGATGAGATAAAAAAGGCCTATCGAAAGATGGCGCACAAACATCATCCTGACAAAACCGGTGGAGACGAAAAAAAATTCAAAGAAATAAACGAGGCCTATCAAGTGCTTTCGGACAAGGCTAAACGCCAGCAGTATGATCAATTTGGCAAAAATTTCGATCAGGGTGGATTTTCTGGGCAAGGTCAGGGCGCAGGTGGTTTTGACTTTTCTGGTTTTGACTTCGGTCAAGGCGCGGGTGGTTTTGAATTTGGTGGAACAGATTTTGAAGATATTTTTTCCAATGTTTTTGGTGGTGGGAGAAGCCGAAAGCAAAAACGAGGTCAGGATATCCAAGTGGATGTGGAGATAGATTTTTCTGAGATGGTGAGTGGGGCGAAAAGAAAAATAAATTTATATAAAAGCGCTGTGTGTGACAAATGCGATGGATCTGGTGGAGAACCGGGTTCCAGCATCAAAACTTGTTCGACTTGCCGAGGCGCAGGACAGGTGCAAAAAAATACGCGAAGTTTTTTTGGTTCTTTTTCCCAGGTGATAACTTGTCCGGATTGTCTTGGAGAAGGCAAAACTTATGAGAAAAAATGTTCCAAATGCGGAGGCGATGGTCGGATCAAAAAAGAACAAGAGATAGAGATAAATATTCCTGCTGGAATTGCTAGTGGTCAAACGATTTCCATGCAAGGCGCAGGGGAAGCTGGTGGAAAAGGTGCACGCTCAGGCGATTTATATATTTTAGTTCGGGTTAAAAATCACAAAAAATTCACCAGACAAAACAATGATATTTTAAGTACGGAAGAAATTAGTTTTTCCTTGGCTACGCTGGGTGGAGAAATTGAGATTGAAACCATCGAGGGAAATTTAATCTTGAAAATTCCGGCCGGAACGCAATCAGGTGAAACTTTTCGCATCAGAGAAAAAGGTGTGCCGGATGTTCATGTCCGAGGTCGAGGTAATCATCTGGTGAAAATAATTGTGCGCATTCCAAAAAAACTTAGTCGCGAACAAAGAAGGCTGATTGAGGAGTTGGAAAAAATGGGGGAATGACAAATGTAAAATAAAGTGGTATAATAAAAACGTAAAAAATAATTTTTAAAAAAAACATATGGCAATTATATTTGCTCTAATGCCGTTTCTCATTCCTATTTTCGTGTTTCTTATTTTACCGGGTTTTCGTGTGGTGAAACAATATGAACAGGGTGTAATTTTTCGTTTTGGAAAAATAATTTCTAGTCGAGAACCAGGGTTGAACTGGATGATTCCTTACGTTGATAAGATGGTCAAGATTGATTTCAGAACTATCACTCTTCCCGTGCCAACGCAAAAAATTATCACCAAAGACAATGTTTCTGTGGATATTTCAGCTGTAGCCTACTATAAGGTGGTAGATGCACAAAAAAGTATCATTGCCATCGAAAATGTGATGAGCGCTATAAATCAAATTGCTCAAACAACTGTGAGAAATATTGTGGGAAGATTTCAATTGGACGAAGTTCTGTCTGAAAGAGATGCAATCAACAAGGAAATTAGAACAGTACTGGATGCGCATACTGAAGCTTGGGGAGTGGTAGTTTCTATTGTGGAGATAAAAGATATTGAATTGCCGGAAAATATGCAACGCGCTATGGCAAAACAAGCAGAAGCTGAAAGAGAAAAGCGGGCTAAGGTAATTGCAGCGGAAGGAGAGCTTTTGGCGAGTAAAAAATTAGCTGAAACGGCGGATGTTATGGCCGCCCATCCAATCGCATTACAACTTCGAAATTTGCAAACTATGTCCGAAATAAGCGTTGAAAAAAATTCAACTATTATTTTCCCTGCACAATTTATGTCAACAGTTACTGACATCAAAAGCTTTATGGAGAAGGAAAAAATTGCTAGCGGATCTATAAAATAAATTTATCTTAATGAATCTAGATTTATTACTTTCTAAAATAGGCATCTCACAAAATTTCGTGCAAGATTTCACGCTTCTTCTTGTGGTGGTTATTTTGACTGTGGCGGTTGCTTTTTTGGTTGGACGCCATCGACTCGTTCAAATGCTAATTAGCACTTATGTGGCGCTGGCGCTTCTCTCGGCTTTTCCGGAAAAATATTTGAGTGATTATTCATTTGAACTGGTTTTCTTTTTTGTCGCGTTAGCCCTCGTCACAATTTCTAGCAAAAAAATCTTCGGAATTTATATCTCTAGTTCTGAATTTATGTGGCGGATTTTTGTGATGAGTTTTCTGGAAGTAGTTTTACTCCTCAGTATTATTTTTACAATTACGCCCAAAAAAATAGCGCTAGGATATATTTCTCCCAACTCCTATGACTATCTAGTCTCTCCAATTTTTCATTTCACTTGGTTATTTATCCCCTTGCTTTTTATTTATCTCATTCGAAGAAGGCTTAATTAAGGGCTTTTTATTTTTGACAAAATAGCACGAATATGCTATTGTTTTTGTAGCGTTGGCATGCATGGTGTGTGCTTTAGCCTAGAATCTTAGGTAGCGCTGCGGAAGAGAGTTTTTTTATGGAGAAAGGGTTGCATTATGAAGAAAAAGTGTGAGAAAAAAAAGGCTAATAAGGAACTTGACAATGACTGTGTTATCGTGGGGACTCTAATGCAAATGCTAAAGAATCCCTCAACAACTCCTCGAAATAGGGAGTTTGCAGAAAACCAGTTGAAAGGATTCAGTAGAAAAAGATTAGCCTTGATTTAAAACTCTCAAACCCTTAACCCGCCCGGAAATTCGTGGAAGTAGAAATTTGGAAGCAATGCGCAAGAGTCCAAATCTATACCGAAACAATTTCCGGGACCTTTTTTTATCCAGTTAACTTTCTATTGACTAAAGAAATGAGAGTGATATAATAGAAAAGTTATTTTTGCGCCCATAGCTCAGTTGGTAGAGCAGTTGCCTTTTAAGCAAACGGTCCCAGGTTCGAGTCCCGGTGGGCGCACAGTTGAAACTTCGTAAATTTTACGAGGTTTTTTGTTTTTTCGGATTTATGATATAATTAAATTAAGAAAAAATAAGAAGTATTTTCTAGAAATAATAAATTTTTACACTAGATTCCCGCATTCGCGGGAATGACACAATTTATGAGAAAAATATTATCCATCGTAGCCGCATCGTTTTTAGTTTTGATTTTTTCGGGTTGCACTAGTACTAAAACTGCTACCGTGCCAACTTTCACGATAAGTCAAAGTATTTGGAAATCAATTGATGGCGGAGCGCAATGGAAAGTGCAAAACAAGGGTGAGGGCAAGGCTAATATCGCCGAGGCGGATGTTTTGAGTTTTGCAATTAATCCCTATGACGCTAACAATCTATATGTGGGACTGCGAAAAGGTGGGATTTTGAAAACAAGAAATGGTGGAGAGACTTGGGAGTTTATGAATTTTGTTTCAGAAAAAGTCTATGGCTTGGCAATCAATCCATCTGATGGCAGAACGCTTTATGCTAGTGGAGTCTGGCAGGGCAGAGGAAAAATTTTCAAAACCGAAGACGATGGTGCTAATTGGACAGAAATTTATACCAGCCCGACTGATGGACCATTGGTCATTTCTTTGAATATAGACAAAAAAAATTCAAAAATTATCTATGTTGCTACTAGCGAAAAAGAATTGATAAAAAGCATGGATGGCGGAGCGACCTGGAGGAATATTTATTTGTCAGATGATCCGATTGTGAAAATTGCCATAGATTCGGCAAACAGCAATCTGGTTTATTTTTTGACTAATGGTGGAAAAATTCTGAAGAGCAAGGATGCGGGGGAAAAAATTGAAGATATTTCCGAAAATATCAAAAAAGAATCTTTTTCTTACGGCAACGGACAATATAAAATCCTAAAAACTGATCCGACGCGAGCGAATACTGTCTTTTTGGCTGGCGCGGATGGGATAATGAAAAGTTTGGACGGCGGAGAAAAGTGGGAAGAAGTTTTGGCGCTTAATAATCCAGAAAATTTTCCAATTAGAGCTCTGGCGATCAATCCAAAAAATTCCAGCGAAATAGTTTATGCAATGGATCAAGCGACATATAAATCACTTGATGCAGGAAAAACTTGGAAAACTTTTCAATTTAACAACAAAATGAAAGCAAATATTTTGGAATATAATCCAACAGAAGGTACGGAGTTATACATTGGTTTTACTAAGTAACGATGCTAATCTACTAATAAATGCTAATCTGCCAATTGCTAATACAATGAAACAAGATTTGATTTATAAAGATTTATCATATGAAATTACTGGGGTGCTATTTGAAACTCATAATGAATTAGGGAGATTCTGTAATGAAAAACAATGTGGTGATCTAATAGAAAAGAAATTAATTGATAGAAAGATAAAATATGAAAGAGAAAAATTTTTACCAACTTCTTTCGATGGTGAGAAAGATAACAGGAATAGAATTGACTTTATAATTGAAGATAAAATAGTTTTAGAATTGAAGTGCAAAAGATTTATCGAAAGAAGTGATTTTTATCAAGTAAAAAGATATCTTACTGCTATAGATTTTAAATTAGGACTTATTGTAAATTTTAGGGATAAATATTTAAAACCAAAAAGAATATTAAATTCACAAGTAAATATTAATTAAAGTGTTAATTCGCAATTCGTGGATTCGCGTATATTAGCGGATTAGCATCACTCTCAATATTATGATTAATGAAACAATTAGCAAGCGCAAAGATGATTTTGAAAAGACTGCTGGACATTTCAAGGAAGAATTGGGGAAGCTTCGCACTGGGCGAGCCTCAGTATCTTTGGTGGAAGATTTGATGGTAGACTATTATGGCGCAAAATCACCCTTGAAACAGGTCGCTAGCATTACTGTGCCGGAAGCCAGAACAATTGCCATCACTCCTTGGAGTCGAGATGTTTTGGTGGATATTGAAAAAGCTATTCGCGAATCACAACTAAATCTAAACCCGATTAATGATGGGCAAATGGTGCGAATCAATATTCCAGCGCTCAATGAGGAACGCAGAAAAGATTTGGTAAAAATGCTCAACCAAAAAGCGGAAGAAGCTCGCGTGTCAGTGCGAAGAGTGCGAGAAGAAATTTGGGAGGAAATTCAAAACTTGGAAAAAACTGGAGCGATTGGCGAGGACGACAAATTTTCCGGTAAAGAAAAGCTACAAAAAGTTGTAGATGAATATAACGCTAAGATTGAAGAAATTAGAAAGAAAAAAGAGGAGGAGATAATGACAATATAATAATTCTAAATTTGAAATCATAAATTTTAAATAAATTTTAAATTTCTAAATTTCTAAATTATAAATTTAATTCATTGGGATTTTATTTAAAATTTTAAATTTAGCCTTTAAAGTTTCCTTTTTATGTTAGCAGTATTAGTCTTTGTAGTAATTTTGGGAGTTTTAATTTTTGTTCATGAATTGGGGCATTTTGTGACGGCTCGGCGAAATGGCATCAAGGCTAGCGAATTTGGCTTTGGTTTTCCGCCCAGAGCGATAGGCTTTCAGTATCTATATGAAAATGGCAAAAGAAAAAAATGGCGGATTGTTTGGGGAACAAAAGATGGTGATGATGAAAATGAGAAAAAAGACTTAGCACAGGCGCATGAGAAAAAAATGCAGGGTGGAACAATCTATTCGATAAACTGGATTCCACTGGGCGGATTTGTCAAAATCAAAGGTGAAGATGGAGGGAACAAGGATGACACAGATAGTTTTGCGGGAAAATCCGGTTGGGTAAGGACAAAAGTTTTGGCGGCGGGCGTGGTGATGAATTTTGTTTTTGCTTGGGTTTTGATTTCGTTGGTTTTTATGATCGGTGCTCCGCAAGCCGTCGATTCAACGGAAAATGTGTCTGCGACAAAAATTCAAATCTCCGATATTTTGCCAGAAACTCCAGCCCAAACGGCAGGACTTCAAATTGGTGATGAAATTGTGAAAAATCAGAAAAATCCAGCAGGGGAATCAGTGAAACTTTCCAGTGTGGAAGATGTGCAAAATTATATAAAAAACAATGCTGGGAAAGAGCTTAATTTAGCCATAATAAGGGGGGGTCAAGTTTTATCGATAAAAATAACACCCCGAATTAGCGCTCCAGAAGGCCAAGGACTTTTAGGCGTAAACTTGGCGCAAACAGCCATTATCAAATATTCGGTGCCTAAAGCGCTCTGGGAAGGACTAAAAACGACCGGCAATCTTATTTTGGCTATTCTAGTGGCCTTGGGTGGGATAATTAAGAGTCTTTTTATGGGTAATGGCGTGGGGGCGGATGTGGCTGGACCGGTGGGCATTGCCGTGCTCACCAAACAAGTGACAGGCCTTGGCTTGGTCTATATTTTGCAATTTGCCGCGCTCCTGAGCATCAATCTTGGGATAATAAACATCTTGCCAATCCCAGCGCTAGATGGCGGAAGAATTCTTTTTGTGCTCATTGAAAAAATGAAAGGCTCACCCGTGAGCCAAAAACTCGAACAAACTTTTCATTCAGTCGGATTTTTGCTTCTCATCCTGCTTTTAATTCTAGTGACATTTAAGGATGTGATGAAATTTGTGAAATAGTTTATGTGAAAAAAGACAAAAATAAAAAAGCTTTTGATGTGTTTGCTCAGTTTGCACTTCCGGGGTTGACTATTGGTGCGCAGATTTTAACTTCTTTTAAATTTCCTCAGCTTGGACTAATTGCAAATTTACTCGCACAGCCTTTTTGGCTCTATTCAACCTGAAAAGCATATAAAACAGCCAATCAAATCGGAATGTTCATCAACATTGTCATTTTCACAATCATAACTATGTTTGGAATAATTAATTATTGGTTTTTGTAGAAACTATGTTTAAAAAAGATTTTTCGAAAAGAATATTTTTGAGTCTAACTGGAGAAACTGAAGATGATTGGCAGGCAAAAATAAAAGAGATAAATTCTCTGGGGATTGATACGGTTGCTTTATTTTTAGAATTTTATCGAAAGCCACAGCGTGAAAAAATATATATGGCCTTGGAAAAGAGTTCAATTAAAAAAATTCCATTAGTACATATAAAAAACGATATGGATAAGGAGGAATTGAAATATTTATGTGCGAAATATAATAATCCATGTTTGACTATTCATGAAAACTCTTTTGATAATTTTTCAAAATGGGCTGGATATCATCACCATTTGTATTTGGAGATGAATTATAATAATAGTATTCCAAGAAATGTGGAAGTGGAAAAAACGGGAGGCTTTTGCATTGACTTGTCTCATTTCAAAGCGGCGGAAGAGAAATGGTCCAAGGAATTCGAATATGTTATTGGAAAAAGAAAAAAGAAAGATCTTTTTCGATGCAATCATCTTAATGGTTACTCTTATGCGAAAAATGAGGATAGACACATTATCTCTTCTCTGGATGAGTTTGATTATTTGAAAACTTTGCCAGAATTCGTGTTTGGGGACATTATTGCTTTGGAAGTTTTCAATTCGATAAGTGACCAAATTATGTACAAAAAATATATCGTAAGATTATTGGAGGAAATTTCTTATTTTTGACAATAACTCTCAACCCTCGCAGGTTCAAGCGTCTTGCTTGAATCGCATAGTTCTGGTGAAGTCTCTTTTATTTTTTACAAACAAATTTAAAAGAAAAATGCCTTCAATAAGAATTTCTAAAGAGAAGATTGGTATTGGTCTAGTGCTAATTTGAATTGTGAATTGAAGGTAGATGATATAAGTGATTTGGTTTTGCTAGAAATGAGAGACTAAGAGAATGTTAAATTATTTACAAAATAAAGCACAATAGATTCAAAATTTTATTTTATGAAAAAGTTAGAACGGCCATTTTTACTCAAAAATGTTATCAAAAATTATGAATGGGGACAAAAGGGAGAAAAAGCTTTCATCCCGAATTTTCTTGGAACAAAAGCCACGAAAAATGTTCCTTACGCTGAGCTGTGGATGGGGGCGCATCCAAATGGGCCGTCAAAAATAAAACTAGAAAATCAATGGATTGAGCTTGGCGAAGCTATTGCAAAATATCCCAAAGAAATTTTGGGTAATTCCAAAAAGGAACTGCCTTTTCTTTTGAAAATTCTTTCAGCGGAGAAAGTGCTTTCTATTCAAGTTCATCCCAACAAAAAACAGGCAGAAAAATTGCATGAGAATGATCCGAAAAACTATCCAGATGTGAATCAAAAAAACGAAATAGCCATTGCGCTAACTAACTTTCTTGCGATAGTTGGTTTCAAATATAAAAAAGAATTCTTTCGAGTTTTTGAAAGATATCCCGCATTTAGAGAATTTATTGGCAAAGAAAAAATTGAAAAAGCGAAAAAAGCAAGCAATTTTTGCCAAATTATTTTGGCGGAGCTTATCCGAAAATCAAAAGACGAAAAATTTTTGTCAGAAACTATCGAAAAGATAGCGCTTCAAATTAAAAAAGAAAAAAAAATCGAAGAGGGGAAAATATTTTTGCAACTCAAAAAAGAATACAAATTGGATGTGGGACCTTTGTTTTTTTTGCTGATGAATTTGATTCGACTTAAGCCTGGCGAAACAGTGTTTTTGCCAAGTGGAATCTTGCACGCCTATATTCGAGGAACGATTGTGGAATGTATGTCTAATTCTGACAACACTATTCGCGCTGGACTCACACCGAAATTTAAGGACGTTGAAAATTTGAAGAAAATAGTCAGCTACAAAGATTTGGAGTTGAAAATTCTGGAAAAAAATTCCAGTTTTTATTGCGCAGATTTTAGTATTGCAAAAATTAAATTGAAAAAAGATGAAAAAATAAGGCAAGAAAATGATTCCTTGCGAATGTTGCTCATAACAAAGGGAGAATTGTTCATAGAATGGGGGAACAGAAAGAGATTATTCAAGAAATCCCAGGCGATTTTGATTCCGGCAATTTTGGGTAAATTTACAATTTTAGCTAATACTGAGTGTGATTTTTTTGAAGTAAAATAGGTTTTTGACAATAACTTTTGGATAAAGTAAGATAGAAGAGTAAAATAAACATAAAAAATCTTTTTAAATTATAAAAATTTCCCAACCAAAAGACGTTGGAGTTTTAAATTATGTTTAAAATTAGAACTTTTTTGCAAAAAATAACCGGTAATTTTTTTGGCGGATTTTCCAAGGATATTGGAATTGATCTTGGAACAGCCAATACTCTTGTCTATGTAAAAGGCCGAGGAATTGTGATTAATGAACCATCTGTGGTGGCAGTTAACAAAAAAACCGGTCAAGTTTTGGCGATTGGGAGAGAAGCCAAAAGAATGGTAGGGAAAACGCCGAGCCATATCGTGGCGACGCGCCCCTTGGTGGACGGAGTGGTGAGTGATTTTGAAATTACTGAGCAAATGCTCAAATGTTTTATCGACAAAGTTAACAAAGGGGGATTTTCATTTTTTTCGGGACCAAGAGTGGTAATTGGAATTCCATCAGACGTGACAGAAGTGGAAAAAAGAGCGGTGATTGACGCAACCATAAACGCTGGAGCCAAAGAAGCCTACTTAATTGACGAACCAATGGCGGCGGCAATTGGCGCGCGACTCCCTGTGCAAGAAGCGGCTGGGAACATGATTGTAGACATTGGCGGTGGCACAACTGACATTGCAGTTATATCTCTGGGAGGAATTGTGGTGTCAAGAAATCTGCGCATTGCTGGAGATGAAATGAATGAAGACATCACGCGTTATTGTCGAGACGAATTCAATCTCTTGGTTGGAGAAAAAACTGCTGAGGATGTTAAAATTGCTATTGGTAGCGCTTGTCCACAAGAAAAGAAAATGCAAATGGCAGTGCGTGGGCGTGATTTGGTGACGGGTTTGCCAAAAGAAATAATAATAACAGCCGAGCAAGCGCGTGAAGCACTTTCGAGGTCTATTCGGATTATTATTAATAATATAAAAACTGCCATTGAGGAAACTCCACCGGAACTTGTTTCAGATATTATGCAAAGAGGAATTATTTTGGCTGGCGGAGGCAGTCTTATTCGGGGCTTGGACAAGTTGGTAGCTGATCAAACAGAAATGCCAGTGCGCATGATGGAAGACCCGCTCACGGCCGTTGTACGAGGCACGGGGATAGTTCTGGAAGACATCGAAGCTTTGCGAGAAGTTCTGGTGGAAAATCAGCACGAGAAATCTTTGAGATAGATATTTATGCCAAAAAAACTTCTAACTTCAAAATTGATAAAATTAATTTTAGCTATTGCAATTTGCTTGGCGCTAATTTTATTCAATCCAAAAAACTTTTTCGCTCCAGTGCGGGGATTTTTTTTCGCCTTGGCCTATCCATTTCAAAAAACTTTCTATTTTTCCGGACAAGCGATGCATAATTTTTCTAGTGTTCTGTTTTCCATCGGAGACTACAAAAAAGAAAATGAAAAATTGATTCGAGAAAACAATGAGCTCTTGGCAAAATTGGCTAATCTTGAAGATCAAAAAAAAGAAAACGATGAACTTAGGCGTCAGCTTGAACTTTCTCCGAGAGACAAATATGAATTGGAAAGTAGTTTGATAATCGGTCAAGATCAGCGCGGTTCGGGTAGTTGGATAATGATAGACAGAGGAAGGTCAGATGGAATAGCAGAGGGTATGCCCGTGATTGTTTATGATGGAATTTTAGTGGGGAAAATAAGCGAAGTTTATGAGAAAAGTTCCAAGGCGCTTCTTTTGTCAGATTCTTCCAGTTCAATCAATGCTTCCGATGTTCAGACTTCCGCCAAGGGAATTTTGACAGGTGAATATGGTCTGGGGCTAATGCTTGGAATGGTAGAGCAGACAGATATAATAAAAGTGGGGGACGATATTATAACTTCTGGGCTGGGAGGTCTGATGCCAAGAGGACTTCTGATTGGCAAGATAGAACAAATTTCCAATACTCCCGACAAACTTTTTCAGCAAGCCGTGGTTCGACCTAAAATTAAATATTCCGATTTGAATGTTGTTTTTGTGATTAAGCAGATGAAGTAGTTTTTATTTTGAAGATTTTGCAATTATTTCTATTGTCATTCTGAGCGGAATCGAGTCCGATTAGGACGAGATGAAGTCGAAGAATCTACTTTGTGGTTTAGTAGGCTATATTATTAGGCAGATCCTTCGACTACGTTCTGACGTCGAAACGTCATCACTTCGCTCAGGATGACAATAGGGCAAGTCTTGAAGGGGGTATAAATTGGTAGGAGATATAAAAAGGTTGAATTTTTTTATAAATTTTATGGCATCAAAAATTAGAATATTGATAATTATTTTTCTAGCGGTTATTTTGGAAACTTCTTTTTTCCCAGCGCTTTTTGCTGGAGTCATTGTTCCGGATGTGGTTTTAGTGCTCATTATTTTGTGGTCTTCTCGCAAAAAATTTGAAGATATCTGGCTGTGGGCATTTTTTGCTGGATTTTTTTTGGATCTGGCAATATCTCAAAAAATTGGAATCAATGCAATTTCTTTTGTGATAATTTCTTTTGTGGCGAGTTTTCTTAGGGAAAGATTTTTTATCGCGCAACGAACTGGTGCTTTTGCCATCGCTCTGACTCTTGTTGTTGGCGGAACAATTTTGAATTGGTTTTTGATAAATTTTTTGACAAACTTTTCGATGAATTTTTCCTGGAAATTACTTGTTATGAAAATAGCTAGCAACTTAGCCGTGGCAATTTTTATGTATTTTTTAATCGCCAGATATAAAAGAGTTTTTGGGATTAGTGAGAGTAAGTTGATTATGAAATAAATTATGTTTCAAAAATTTTTCAATCAAAGAAGGATGGGAAAGGGCGCGGAAATTGAAGATTCGATTATGACCGTGACGCAAAAAGAAGAAGCGATAATCGAATCGCCTTTTGAAAGGCGAGGACTGGCTTTGATGTGGATATTTGCAGTGCTTGTTATTTTTGTTTTGGCCTCCCGAGTGGTCTACTTGAATTTGTACCAAGGAAAATATTATAACGAAATATCTAAAGGTAATCGTATTCGTTCAATTGTCATCAAGGCGCCTAGAGGAACAATTTATGACAAACATGGCAATGTGCTCGCAGGCAATGTGCCGAGTATCGATGCGATTGTGATTCCGGCAGATCTTCCAAAAGAAGAATCTCGAAAAAAAGAAATTGCGCAAAAACTTTCCGAAATTTTGGATATGAATTCTGGCAACATCGAAATTATGTTTGCTAGTCAAGATTCTGCATCGTTAGATCCGGTACTTCTCAAAGAAAATATCGCGCGTGACCAAGCGTTGATTTTGGCAGAAAGAGAAAATGATTTTCCCGGAATAAAATTGGAAAAAACAGCCATTCGTTCATATGACAGTGGGCAAATTTTTTCCAGTTTCATCGGTTATGATGGAAAAATAACTAGAGAAGAACTCAAGGACAACGCAGATTATTTGATGACTGATTATATCGGAAAAAATGGTTTGGAAAAAAGTTATGAAAAAAATTTACGGGGAGTTTATGGCGCGACGCAGTTGGAAGTGGATTCTTTGGGGAACACTAAAAGAACTTTGGGAATAATTAATCCACAGTCAGGCAGTGATTTAGTGTTAAACATCAATAGTGAATTACAAAAGAAAATTTTTGATAGCCTAAATGAATCTTTGCAAAAATCTGGAGTGAAAACAGGTGCAGTAGTTGCTATCGATCCGAGAACGGGTGGAGTGTTAGCAATGGTAAATTTGCCAAGCTATGATAATAATCTTTTTGCTAAAGGGATTTCTAATGATGAATATAGAAATTTAATTAGTGATAATGATCTGCCACTATTCAATCGTTGCATTTCAGGAGTTTATCCACCCGGATCAACTCTGAAAATGGCAGTGGCCGCCGCCGCTCTTTCAGAAAAAACCATTAATCCGGAAACGATAATCGATGGTTTGGGTGGAGCACTGCATATTGGTAGTTTTCGTTTTGGCGATTGGAAAACGCATGGGCCAAGTGCGGTTCGCCAAGCCATTGCGGAAAGTAATGACATATTTTTTTATACGATTGGTGGTGGATATGGAAACATTCAAGGTCTTGGAATGTCTCGTATGAAAAAATATGAAAATCTTTTTGGCTTTGGAAGTTCTACCGGTGTTGATATTTCTGGAGAATCAGCTGGTTTTATCCCGAGTGAAGATTGGAAGCAAGAAAAAATTGGTGAAAAATGGTATATCGGTGATAGCTATAACTCATCAATCGGGCAAGGTTTTGTGACGGCCACGCCAATTCAGCTGGCTAATTATACCGCTTCGATTGCCAATGGTGGCACACTCTATTCTCCCCGCATTGTGAATCGCATCAAAAAAAATGATGGCACGGAAGAAATTATTAGTCCAAAAATTCTCAATAGTAATTTTATTTCGCAAGACGTGATGAATGTGGTGCGAGAAGGGATGCGAATGACAATTACCGATGGAACGGCACAGGGTCTCAAGACTTTGCCAGTCGAAGTGGCAGGAAAAACCGGAACGGCACAGTTCGGAACGGAAGGCAAAACTCATTCTTGGTTTGTTGCTTTTGCGCCATATGATAATCCGGAAATTGCCATAGCGGTAATTGTGCCTGGGGGTGGAGAAAGTCACAGTGGAGCGGTGCCTGTAGCCAAGGAAGTACTGAACTGGTATTTTAGTCAGGACAAAAAATAATTATTGTTGACATAATATCTCATTCTGCTACAATTGGTTTTGTCATTTTAATTTTAAAAAATATTTTATGGGAAAATTTATTACCGAAGAAGGTCTCAAAAAAATCAAGGACGAATTGGAGAACAGAAAAGTGACTATTCGCCAATCTATTGCCAATGCAATCAAAGAAGCTAAGGAGCAGGGTGATTTAAGCGAGAACGCTGAATATAGTGAAGCTAAGCGACAACAAGCGGAAAATGAGGCTAGAATTGCCGAATTGGAATTTATGCTCAAAGAATCAACGGTGGTGAAATATGACAAAACTTCCGGCGGAGTGCAAATGGGTTCAAAAGTTATGGTGAAATTTTCCGCCCAAGGCGGATCCGCCTCGGGCGGAGATGGATCAGAAATGGAATTCCAAATCGTAGGATCCAATGAAGCTAACCCGAGTGAAATGAAAATTTCCAACGAATCACCAATGGGCAAGGCTTTTATGGGACACGCCAAAGGCGACAAGGTGGAAGTTGATACTCCAGTGGGGAAAATGAAATATGAAATACTTGATGTGAAATAGACCTTTACGAACTTGAAAATGCGAAAAAACAATTCTAAACAGGAATTGTTTTTTTGTTGCAGAATTGGGGAAAATAGGATAGAATGGGGATATATAATAATTTCTTCAAAAACATATGAGTAGTATGGAAGGGGTAAAAATTCCAAAAAAAGCAACGACACCACCAGAATATGTACAAGGAACTTTTTTTGCAGATTTCACAAGAGAACAAGAAGAGAAAAAAAGAAGAGAAAATGCTATACCTCAAGATGTAATGAAATTATATTCAAAGAATAAAAAAATAGGCCAGCCTGTAATAAAAGAAAAAAAAGGTGAAAATACAATAGAAAGCAAGGAAGAAATTACAATCTTGTGGGGTCCTGTTCATTACCCATTACCGGGGCAGTATCGTCGCGATACGGACACTGCTGAAACAGTCAAAGTTTATTTTGGGAGTGATTATAATTGGCATGTAGGTGGAAAAATAGTTTCTGATATTTATGCTCTAGAAATTATAGAAGAAAATGAAGACAGAGATAGGTATGATGAAATTGTAAAAATAATTGAAGAATTAAAAGAACTTAAAAAATAATTTAAAATAATTTATGCGAGAAGACATTCAAAAAACTAAATTGGAAAAGTTGGAGAATATAAAAAATTCTGGAATGGAGGCATATCCGGAAAAATGTGAAAGAACAATGAAAAATGCGGAAGCGCTGGAGAAGTTTGATGACATCAAAGAAGAAATAATTTTGGTTGGAAGAGTAAAGTCTAATCGTCCGATGGGCAATGTGGTTTTTGCGCATATTGAAGACGGCAGTGGCAAAATTCAATTGTTTTTGAACAAGAAAATTGTGGGGGATGAGGCGTATAAACTTTTTGCCAAAAATGTGGAGACGGGAGATTTTGTGCAGGCAAAAGGAATTCTTTTTAAAACCAAACAAGATGAAAAATCTTTGGAAGTGCGAGAATGGAAAATGCTTTCCAAAAACATTCGCCCGATTCCGACGGAATATTTTGGCTTGAAAGACGAAGAAGAACTTTTGCGCAGACGCTATTTAGATTTGATGATGAATCCGGAAACTCGGGAAATTTTCAAAAAGAAAAACATTTTTTGGCAGACAGTGCGAAATTTTTTGGTCAAAGATGAATTTTTAGAAGTCCAAACTCCCGTTTTGGAACATACTCCTGGGGGTGCAGACGCTGAACCATTTGTGACGCATCACAATGCGCTGGATCAGGATTTCTATCTGCGAATTTCTTTGGAGCTTCCGCTAAAAAGACTTTTAGTGGGTGGATATGAAAAAGTTTTTGAGATTGGAAGATGCTTTCGCAATGAAGGAATTGACCGAGAGCATTTGCAGGAATTTGATAATACTGAATTTTATGCGTCTTATTGGGATTTGGAAAAAGGAATGAAATTTGTTGAAGCGATGTATAAAAAAATAGTATTTGAAGTGACTGGTGGATATGAGACGCAGTACGAAGGGGAAAAAATAAATTGGGATGTTGATTTTCCTCGGGTGGATTATTTTGAAGAATTCAAAAAAACAACAGGTTTGGATTTATCTGAAGATATTTCAATTGAAGATTTGCGAAAAAAAGCTGATGAATTAGGAATAAAATACGATAGTGCTTATGGAAAAGGAAGGATGATTGATACGATTTATAAAAAAACTATCAGACAAAAATTAATTCAACCATGTTTTTTAGTTGGACATCCAATTGAAGTTTCTCCACTGGCAAAAGCTGATCCGAATAATCCAAAAAAAGCTTTGCGTATTCAACCAATTGCTGGAAGCTCAGAATTGGGAAATGGGTTTTCTGAACTTAATGATCCGATCGATCAGAAAAATAGATTTGCCGAGCAAATGAAAATGCGTGAGGCGGGAGATGCTGAAGCACAAATGATGGATGAAGATTTTGTAGAAGCCTTGGAATATGGAATGCCACCAGCTTTTGGATTCGGAATGGGAGAAAGATTCTTTGCTTTTATTATGAATCGCTCAGTTCGTGAGACGGTAATTTTTCCGGGGATGAAGAGTAAATAATCTCGCCTTACTTTTTCTCTCCGCGAGAAAATTATCCCCTTACTTTTCTTTGCCTCAAAGAAAAGTAACAAAAGAAAGTGGCCATCCGAGCTCATAGAAAGATAAATTTTCAACTTTTTCGCTAAAATTTATAACTCGCTACGCTCAGACAGGATAAATTTCTTAACGCGAAAAAGTTTCAATTTATTTCTTTCTATTTCGCAAGGATGGATTAAAAATATAATTAAAAACCTAGCTAATAAAGAAGTTATGTATAATCACTCACCAGAAAATTATAAATGTCCGATATGTCCGGCGATAAATGGCATTGAAAATGAAGATACTTGGATTAGGCAGGCGGATATTGTTTACAGGGATGATGTCGTGACTGTTTTTATCGGCTCTAAGTTTGTGAAAAATAATCCTGGGCATCCAATTATTGTTCCAAATGCTCATTACGAAAATATTTATGATTTACCAGAAAATATATCTTGCCATATTGCTAAAATCGCAAAGAAGGTTGCGTTATCCTTGAAAATAGTTCGGAAATGTGAAGGAATAACAATTACTCAAAACAATGAACCAATTGGCGACCAGCATGCTTTCCATTATCATATGCATGTATTCCCAAGATTCGCTGATGATAATCTATGTGAAAATATGACAAAAGCTAGTCTTTCAAAACCTGAAGAAAGATTAGTTTATGCTGAAGAATTAAGAAAAATATTATAAAATAATTTTATGGGAATCAAAGTTGAGTTTAATCCGGATTTGGCGCTTCGAGATATCTCGGAGTTCAAAAACGGGAATAGAAAAATAGAGGAATTTATTCCGGAGAATTTGGAAGTGGGGAAAGTTTATGAATTTTTGAAAAGTGGACAAAGACTTTTCTATTTGTCAGATAGTGAATTTTGGGGCAATGGACAAATTCCACTTTGTCGCACTAATGGCAAGGAAGAATTATCGCGTCCAATCGCGAGTATAAAAATTTTGGAAGTGACGCATTTTTTGGAGCAAGGTGAAATTTGGACAAAAGGAAAGTATAGAGTAGTTGAAATTTTTGATGAGAATAATCCAAAAATTAATTTTGAAGCTTGTAAAAGGATATGAAAGATTTAATTGAAAAACTTAAAAAAGAAGTAATTTTGGCGTCTGAAAATCCGGAATTCATTCATCATAAATGGTTTGTGAAATATCATCTGGAAATTGTTGAAAAAATTGCTTTGGAGCTTTGTGATATCTACGAAGAAGCTGACAGAGAAACTGTAGAAGTGTTGGTGTGGCTTCATGATTATGGCAAAATACTAGATTTCAAGCGCGATAAAGAATTGACAATAGTAGCTGGAAGGGAAAAACTTCTAAATATCGGATTTCATAAGGATTTTGTTGAAAAAGTGGTTGAATACGCCGAGATGAATGATAAAAAATTGGAAATTAATTTAAGTGATGCTCCGATAGAAGTCAAAATTATTTCATCGGCCGATGCGGCTTCTCATTTAATTGGTCCTTTTTATAAACTTTGGTGGTATGAAAATTCTGGTAAAAATTTTGAAGAACTAATGGTTGATAATATTAAAAAAGCATTGAAAGATTGGGATAAGAAAATTGTTCTTCCTGAGATAAAAAAATCTTTTGAAGCACGACACAAATTTTTATTGGAACAATCAGGAGAGTTTCCTGAGAAATTTTTATCTTAGAATGTTTATTTAAAAATAAAATTAAAAATATGCCAGAAAAAAGAAACGGACAATTTATAATTAAAAACTCTATTCAAAAATATAAAAATCCTTGGATTGAGGTCACTGAGGATCAGGTTATTCGGCCGGATGGAAAACCGGGAATTTTTGGGACAGTAAGAGTGTTAGATGGAGTAGCTATTCTTCCATTAGACGAAGATGGTTATGTTTATTTAGCTGAAGAGTTTCGATACGTCCTTGGTTTTAAAGATGTTGGAACGGTTAGCGGGGCACCAATTGTGGGCGAAGAGCTAATCGATACAGCTAAGCGTGAATTAAAAGAGGAATTAGGGATGGAGGCACAAGAGTGGATTGATTTAGGATTAGTTAATCCATTTACAAATATAGTCAAAGGATTTCAAAAAATATTCCTAGCAAGACAATTATCATTCGGAAAAGATAATCCAGAAGCGACAGAAAATATTAAATTAGTGAAAGTGAAACTAGAAGAGGCAGTGGAGATGGTGATGAATAGTGAGATTACTCACGGAGCGAGTTGCGTTTTAATTTTAAAAGCGGCTAGATATTTAAAAAAATGAAAAAAGTAATGGCGTTTGGGACGTTTGATGTGTATCATAGGGGGCATGAGAGTTATCTCAAACAATCGCGTAAATTAGGGGATTATTTGGTTGTGGTGGTGGCGAGAGATAGGACAGTAGCAATAATCAAGAAACAAGAGACAAGAAACAAAGAACAAAGAAGAAAGAAAATTTTGAAAGAGAGTGGTTTGGCGGATGAGGTTGTGTTGGGAGATTTGAAAAATAAGTATGCTGTGATTGAAAAATATCGACCGGAGGTGATTGCGCTGGGGTATGATCAGAAAGTTGATTTGGTTGAATTAGAAGGAAAACTTAAAGAATTTGAAATAAATGCAAAAATTGTTCGTTTGAAATCATTTAAGCCGGAAATTTATAAATCATCTTTAATCATGAAGCATAAAGCATGAAACATGAAACATGAAGTATGAAATAATAAATTTAATCACTATCATCTACTTATATTAGGAAGTTTTAAAAAGATGGTTTGAATATAAAATATGAAAAAAATAATACTAATAGTTGTGTTGTGGTTGGTTATTGTGAATGTTTTTGGGTTTGTGGTGCTCAATAGGTTTAATCTTGAGCCGGACACGGCCTATACTTGGATCACGCCAGAAAGCTTTCCGGTTGCTAAAAATAGCGATTTTGTTGATATGCATAATCGTTGGGATTCATATTGGTATCTCGATATTGTGAACAACGGATATTATCTGCGAACTGACAATACTTTGGCAAATGTAGTTTTCTTTCCGCTCTATCCGGCCCTCATCAAAATTCTCGGAACAATTCTGGTGGGAAATTTTGTGTTGGCGGGTTGGATTTTGAGTATGATTTTTTTGCTTTTGTCTTGTGTATATTTTTTCAAATTCCTGAAAGAATTCCATCCGGAAATTGATCCGGAACTCCCAATAATTTTGATGCTAATTTTCCCGACGGCCTTTTTTTTCAATGTGATCTATACTGAATCAGTTTTTCTGTTTCTCACCATCGCAACTTTCTATTATGCCTTCAAAAAGAATTTCTATCTAGCTGGTTTCATTGCATTTCTTGGAGCGCTGGCACATAGCAATGGAGTTTTTTTGGCGTTGCCAATACTTTGGAAAATAGTTGAAATGAATGGCTGGAAAGAAATGCTGATGCCAAAAAACTGGCTTAAGTTATTGCCGGTAGCTTTTGCGCCAATAGGAAGCTTTTTGTTTTTGGGATATGATTTTTGGAAATTTGGCGATCCATTTTTGTTTTTCAATAGACCTCTTGCGAAATAAACTACATTCTTTCAAAATTATAAATTCCAGCAATTAAATTAAATCTCAGATTGTATCTTTTTCTGCGATTGCGATATCTTTCTGCTAAAATTCTGAATATCTTAATTT
>Ga0209416_1000807_pt1 | contig 27394 bp, 48 predicted proteins | sample RifGroF1_FD_184001 | JGI IMG/M metagenome (GOLD analysis project Ga0209416, IMG submission 184001) | Groundwater microbial communities from Rifle, Colorado, USA - Groundwater F1 (SPAdes) (version 2) | ecosystem: Environmental > Aquatic > Deep subsurface > Groundwater | place: Rifle, Colorado...
AATGATAATTATTATAACTGTATTTTCTTGTTTGAGTGTTATTATGGAAAAAGTAATGCCTATGATTGAAGAGGAACAAAAGAAGCAAGAATATGTAGAAAATAAGATAAAAGATGCCAATAAAATAATTAATCCAAATAATAAATTATATGATAAAAAAGATATACAAAACCCTATTGATAAAATATTAGAAGAAAAACTACCTGATAATTTTATTACTAGAATATTACAAGAATATCCTAGAACTAGATAAGTAATATAATGAGGTGATATTATGCAAACGGTAATAATTAATAAATTTATATTGGGAATGATAGCATTATTTGTAATGTGTGGTATGAATAATTTAATGTTTAAGAGTGGCAATATTGATGCTAAAATTTATAGACATGATAATAATCAATTTCTTGGTGAGTTAATTATTAAGGATAAGAAATTGCCTTTGATTGTAAATGTAGATGGAGAGAATGGAATAACTGAGAAAACTTACAATGAAAATAAAAATTATCATGAAGATAAGGAATACACTGAGTATAAAGAGATTAATGAAAAGAAGCAATATAATGAAGAAAAATATCATAATATTAATAATAATTCTAATAAAAAAGAGGAAATTATTAATAAAAATGAAGATTATAGCAACAAAAAAGAAGAAAAATTTAATGAAAATATTAGAATTACAGATGATAAAACTCCTGGAAGTATAGATATTATTATTAAAAATGGTGACATTGAAGTTAATATTAATAGAGATATAGGAAGCAGAGAAATGAGTGAAATTGATAAAGAGATATGTAGAAAAAGTATTGATGCTGTAGTTGATTTTATTAATAGTATTAAAGGAAATAGTAAAAGTAATATTAAAAATAGTGTTGTTGAAAAGGTTAAAGGATTTAAAGATTATATAAGTAAACCAAAAGATGGAAGGTGGTTTAAATGGTAGATAAAAATAAGATAAAGGATAAATTTACAAAGTATTTACAACAGTTATCATACAATCCTGTTAAAGTTCAAAAACCTGAAGATTTAAAAACTACAATTAAAAAATTAATTAGAACACGCAAATCAAGAAGTATAGAAGCAGAAATAGAAAATGTATTTATACAAACTAATTGTCATAATAATAGAGGTGAATATCCTTATCATATAGCAACAACTAAGAAAAGTGATATTCATTATCAAGTTATATTTAAATTGCCATATGGATTAAATTATAAAACTATTATTGATAAGACTAAATATTTTTCAGATGCTATGACAGCACATGTTAATATAGAAAATAGAAGAGGATTATTAATGATAGAAGTTATTAAAGGTATTATACCTGAAATATATAGATATAACTTTAATTATATTGAACATATGGATAAGTGTGTTCCTATACCAATAGGTGTTAGTGTTAATGGAAATATTATAGTAATTGATATTATTGAATTAGTTCATATATTAATTGGTGGGCATAGTAATTCAGGTAAAAGTGTTATAATGACAGGAATTTGTGATGCCTTAATGCAGAATCCTAATGTTATATTATTTGTTATAGATTTAGCAATGACTGATTTTATTCATTTAAAAAATTATGTTGTATTTGGATATGATTTAAATACTGCTGAAAATATATTAAATTACTTAATGAAAGAGTTAAATAGAAGAAGAATGATATTAGTTGAAAGTGGTTGTGTTAATATTATTAAATATAATAAAAAATATCCTAATAATAAATTAAAATATGTAGTATTAGTTATTGATGAATTTGCATTTACTTCTCCTAGAAAATATGATGATAAAGATACTAAATTGCAAAGACAAAGATTACAAGGAATAGTTAGTGATATGGCAATGATGTCAAGAAAAATGGGAATACATTTAATTATAGCAATGCAAAGACCATCTAAAGAGTTAATTCCTATGGAGATTAAATCAAATTTTCCTAGTGCTATTAGTTTTAAAATGGTTAATACACATACAAGTATGACTATATTAGGAAATACTGATGCCTATTATTTGCCTAATATTAAAGGTAGAATGATATTTCAATTAGGATCTAAACAAATGGAATTACAAGCAATGCTATTAGAACAAGAAGAAGCAATAAAGAGGTTAAGAATGTTTGATAAATTATTAGATAAGAATAATGTCTATGCTTCATACTTTCATAAAGGTGATGATATTTATGTTGGAGAGCAATTTCAAATACAAGAACATGAATACAAGACAAAAAGGTTATTACCGAGATAAGTGTATAGTAGAGGCAATTGAAATGTTTGAAGTATTAACAACAGAACAAATTTATTATTTATTTTTTTCTAATATAAAATTTGGAATAGTTAAGTGTAGAGAAAGATTAAGGATACTTAAAGAGAAGGGGAAAATTAATTCAATTAGAGTAGATATTAATGAATGTAATTATTATTTTATAGATAAGAAATCTAAATTTATGATTCATGATATAAATAGAAATTGGGGATATATTTATTTACTATATATGTATAAGTTTAAAGAGTATTATAAATTTATTGATATTAAGAATGAATATGTAATGAAATGTGGTCAAAGAGCAGATGGAATAATTGGATTTAAAAATTATGTTACTAATGAATTTAGATATGTGATAATTGAAAGTGATAGGGTAGATAGTAGAAATAAATTTAATAAGATTAGAGAGTATGTTAATATTTATAGAGAAGGTAAGTATAAGGGTGAGTTTTGGTATAAGAAAGTTAATAGATTTCCTAATGTGCTGATTGTTTGTGATAGTGAGAAGAAAAAAGTAAAAGTGTTAGAGATTGAGAAAAGAGATAATATTAAGTTTATGGTATATAATGAGAGTATAGGAAAGGAGGTTAAGTTAAGTTTAAAGTTTATTATTTTAACTGTAGATGATATAAAGAAAAAATTATTTGAATCAATCAGAAATGGTTGATTATTTTTTATGTGTTTTTGCATAGATTATACATTAGAATATTATGACATTAGAAAATTATATAATACTACAATATAAATAAAAATATGAATTACAATATGAGTTATAATATATATAGAAATACATATTGTAAAAAATATAAATTAACTTATCCAATACTATATAATTACCATAAAATCAAACAGGACTAAGAAGTTTTCGTTCCTTTAACTTCTGATGTAAGATAATTTTGAGTTAAAATTTGAGGTAGATATAATGAAGTGAGAGGATGGAATATTAATATTGTTTAATATACCCCCTATAGTTATTTAATTAGTTAAATAGAAATACCAAATATTGTATGGATAAAATTGATTTTGATGGGTACTATAAGAATAATTAAATTGTAAAGGAGAAATATTATATGTATAAAATAGATAAAATTTCAAATATAAATGTTGGTGTAAATGTAAAGAATATAATGTATATATCATCTGTATTAAGTTTTTTATTGTTCTACATAGCCGGATATAATATTGGAGATGTAGGAAGTATAAGTGGGAATATATTAGGTATGGGAATATTATTTAAGAGTATAAGTTATATATGTTATGGGTTTGGAGTGTTTAGTTTTAGTTTATTGTGGTATTTAGGGTATTGTTGGAATGAGTAGATAAAGTATTGACAAATTATCATAGTTATGATAATATTCAATTAGAACGTAATAGTGGAGTCACATAGTTTAATTGCAATAGCACTCCCACGTAATATTAATCACTATTTTGCCAATTAGGTGAAGTAGTGATTTTATTTTGTAAGAGGATAGAGTATAAGATTAAACTTTAATAGGAAAGATAATATTAAGACATTCTTCATCATAATATATATTGTAAATAGAGTTAGTAAATTTAAATCCTCTGAAATGGGGATTATTTTTATATAGGATGTGATACAATGAATAATAAATTAAACTTAAATGCTGTAATAGGTGGAAATTATTTATATAGATTAAGATGTAAATATGAATTAAGATTAATTGATGTTGCAGATGGAATAGGTATTAGTGTTAATTATTTAAGTGAGATTGAGAATGGGAAGAGAGTTCCTAGAGATGAATTTATAAGGAAATTTAGTGAGTATTATGGTATTGATGAAGTTATATTGTTTGATAAATTTGGTAGAATTAGTTTAAGTGTGGTTGAGGAGTTAAGGAAGGATGTAGGATTACATAGGAGAGTATGGGATATGGTTAAGTTTAAGGGTGAAAATAAATAAAATAATAGTAAAATTAAAAAATATAAACAAATTTAATTTTTGTTTATTTAATTAAAAATCTAACCAACATATCCAAATTAGGTTTAGTTATATTGATTGGGTTTTGTAAAAGTGATATAAATGTAGATAGTATAATGGATGTAGGGATGTTTAGGTAAGTATTGTTAATATATTTTATATAAATTTATTAATAAAAATATTATTCGATGTTTATGAAAAATTTGATTTTATTTGGAATATAATTAAGATATAATTGGAATATATTTTATGATTATTTATGTATATTTGAAGGTGTGATTAGGATAAATTAAAATGGTAAAAAATGATTAATATTATTGGATTTGTGGTATAATAAAAGAGAGTATAGGAGGATAAAATTTGTTGGATATTTGTTAATAATTTATTTATTAAAATTAAAAATATGTGGCAAATAAATAGTGTAATTGTATTATGATAATAGTATAGTTATTATATGGAAATAGTTGTTATTTATGATGTTGTACGATTGATTAGCGATAGTCGGAGTTTAAAATTTATTCTGGTGTGAGGTATGAATAGATGTCCTAGCATATGATAATGATTATCACTCTCAATTTGTAAACCATGCCCCGGTCTATCTAAAAATACAATACACGTTCACAGCCGTACCCTTGCGACGACATAAAGGTCATCCAACAATCCCCAATATGTCCACACTACACGGACACGAACATAAAATAATAATCTATAATAATGACATAATTAACAAACCCTTATATAATGCGGCTTGTAGGGTTTTAGCTAGTTTACATAAGATTTATTATCGGAACCGTGATAGATACGTATGGAAGCTATGTACAGAGTGTATATAGTTAGAGTAAAATTGTTGTGTTAGATATGGGTAAATATGATGTAATAAAAAAATGATAAGAAGTGAAAATTGAGTTGAAGGTATAAAATGTATCGGAAATAATTTGAGGGTGAATATGAGCCTTAAAATTGATATAATGTGATTGTTATGTGATTGTGAATTGATATAATATGATATAAACTAAAAATAAGCCTCATATCGGAATGTAAAATCTAAATAGGTACAAATACCCTAGAATAATATTTACATTTGATGTGGTCGTCGTGACGTTGAATAGGATTGATTGAGGATTGAATTGAGGATTATTCCGGTTAATATTCATATTGACAGCTTCGCCGGGATAATTTTGTCGTGAATATAAATTGTGGAACATTGAGTGTGAATTGTGGAACACAATCAAAAAATAAATATTATGTTCCACGTGGAACAATTGAGCATCTTTGAATATAAAAATTTAGTACCTGGTACTAAATCGAAAAGTATAACATTTGGCGTTTTTTGTAACTATTGTATTAGTGTACTAGCATACTCATACACTCAAAATAATAATCTATAATACCATATACCCGTATAGGGTATACATATACAACCACCCAAAAACCCTTATAATATCTACACTTTAAACTACAATAAATAACATACCCTAACAAATCTAAAAAATTCTAAGTTCAATTCATACACATTAACAACGCATCAATACTAATCAAAATAAACACATAAACAAAATTATATATTATCTATGATATACATAAACAAATAATAAAGTTATCCATACAATAAATTATAATAAGACTATACTAAACCAGTATACAATTAATACATCTAACCAACATTATACCCATACCAGGTATACAAAACTAACACTCTATAAACCCTTATTCTATCTACATTTTACAATTCATATTTTCCTATACCTTTACATAAATTAAATCAAAAAACTTTAAAAAATATAAAAATAAATATTTAAAAAGAAGGAATTTACCCTCCTAACGGCGAATATAAAAGATAGTAACATAATAAAATAAAATATAATGTAAGAAAAAAGGAGGTTACACAATGAAAAACTTAATTCAAATTATTCTCTTAATACTTTCCGCTATTATCTTTAATGCACTTTTAAGCAATCCGATTACACAAGTTTATATTATCGGATTAATGGTTTTAGTTTTAATTTCCGTTCTTGTATGGTTTATGTACGAACTAACCAGAACTACATATTAAAAAGGAGGAACCAACAAAATGACTACACCAGAGGGCTACATTATAACTTGTAATTCTTACATGGGAGATTCTGAAGACTTAATTTTAAATATGACTATTACCTTTTTAGATGGCACTAAGAAAACAGAATCACGATACACCAAAGCTAATAAAAAAGGTATTGCTAGGACTTCGATATATGGAATTAAATGTAAAGTTAATATAAACACCTTACATCTGATAAAACATACTTTAATACTAAAACTATAGAATTTATCAGACAGTTAATTAAAAAGGATATAGCAACGGGAAACATTGATTATCTACCAGAACCAGGATTTGATCCGGTTATGTACAACTTAAATAATTATACTTTTTAACCTTACAATTAAGTAAGGTTATTTTTTATTATTCATTAAAGGTTGAGTCGAATTATTCTATATATATTATATAAGTTATTTAAACTCAACCTTCTATTTTCCATAAACGCAAACTAACCTACACAATAAAAATATAAATTATTCCACGGGGAACACATAGAATTAAATACTACATAATAACAATAATAACCAAATACAAACCAAATACAAAAAATACCAAAAAACAACCACAAACAAAAAAATACAACCTCACACAATCCCCATATACCGACCTCAAATTAAAAATACATATCTAACACCTAAACAATGCAAACTACCCTTAAAACGCATCCTAACGCGAATTAAGCCTATTCACCCAATTAATTAATAAATCTAACCATAAATAAACTAATAAAAATCAATAAAATTAAACACAAACATAATATAAATATCTAAAACACTTGCTATTCGGGCTTAATTTTGGTATTATATATATTAACTACATTAACTACATTCAATTTTAAGGAGGTCGAAACAATGTATCAGAAAATTATAGATTACCACAATAAATTAGCTTCTAAAATTTGTATCCCGGTTAATTTTAACACAACCCTTCCAGCACTGGCAAAAAAGTTTAGAGTGCCAGAAGAAACAATATTGGTAATATTGACCGAAGAAGGAACGGAAAAATATAAAGAATCAGACTGGGAAACAATTTATATTTATTGGGGAGATGGATCAGACAGAAGAGCGATGGGAAGAATAAATATAATCAATTCAACTACTATATTATTGGGAAGATTTGGAAATGGCAAAGATGAATTGCATACATTTGCTAAATTTAAATATTTTGTAACAATGGGAACTCTGACGGATAAGAAGGATTAATCTTTTTACATAGTGCAGGTTATTGTTATTTCCAAAAAATAGATTTAACCTGCTTTTTTATAAAGGGATTAACTAAAAAACTAAATATAAGGAGGTTTCCTCAACATGGAAAAATATTTCTATTGCAATTCTGAAAACTGTTTACATTATTATGCAGAAATGCCAGACATAGTTGGATGCAAGGCCGAAGATGCAGGAGATATTAAGGACGAACAAATAACCGAGGACAAACCAGAATTAAAATTATGTCCTTATTTTATCCAAAATTAGAGCTAAAAAGCTCTTTTTTATTTTCCTTGCACAGTCAAAATTATTTTTCATAAATTTTTAAACAACTATAAAAATAATTGTATAAACTTATACATAATTTAATATATTACAGCTTATTTTACCTAAAATATTTTAAGAAATATAAAAATAAATAACCAAAAAAGAAGGTATTAAAAAAGTTTTGGCGAATACTATGTAGTAGCAACAAAATAAAATAAAATAATAAAAAACAGGAGGCACAACTAATGGCTACATATCATGTTTGGACTACTGCTCCCGGCACCTACGGTCACGCGACAATTTCAAAAATTGACGAACGCGACATACCAGGACGACATATCGGGTACGCATATAGCAAAAAGGAAATCCCGCAGGTTATTGCCGAATTTGAGGCAGAAGAAGCGAGACAGCAAACTCCCGAATATCTAGTCCCTCTGCTGAACGCAGCACTAAAAGGATACTGGCAGGTTTGGAGAACAGGCAAAAAAGAAAAAGACTTGTTAGAATCTTTTTTGCAGGACGGAATCGCTTCGGATCGTCCACATACCTTACAGGAAGTGGAAGAAAAATACTTCTGTAAGTATAATGGTCACAATTTTACAATCAAGGAGGTGAATTAATATGCTAACCTGGGAAGATTTAACTTTTGTATATGTCGAATTTGCCAGCGGCAATAAGGGTTTTACCCTTTACCATCAGCAAACAATAATTAACTTAAAATCCCAATATCCTGGTAAATGTCAGTTTAACTACTAAATATAAATTTCCGGTTTTTGGTTATCCGCTAAAACCATATTAAATATACAAATTATAGGAGGACTTAAAATGACCAACACAACAAACTTTTGGGTATGGATCACCGCACTAAACGAAAATAACGAACCATTTAAATTCCTAGAACGAATAGCAGCAAAAAATAAATACCAAGCCGAAGCAAAAGCCCTAGATCAATACAGATGGGCGCAATCAGCCAAAGCAGTATAAAATGTAAATATAAATAAATACAATTATAATTTAAACCCTTCACCGGGTTTATTTTTTTTGCTCATCTCTAACAATTCCACACCTCACACAATCAATTTTAAGACTACTATAATATATTTTACCTACTCCAATACCTATAATTCCTGAAATCAACTCTCACAGCAATAATTAGATATACTTAGATATAATAACTATATAATAACTATTTTATAATTATCTATCAATTACCTAATAACCTTCTAACCATATTAAATACTTATACAAATATAAACAAACTTATATATAATATCTATGTCCGAACCAACAAAAAATAAAAATAAATAATCACAAAAAATCTAATAAAAAGAAGGATAAATTAAGGCCGTTGGCGAATACTATATCTTATACATATTTATTTTTACATTCTTAAAACTTAAAATTCAAGGAGGAATACATAATGCAAGAAATAGTAAATTGTTTCCATTGCGGTTTTGTTGATATATCTGATAATATGTATCAACGCGACGGGAATTTTACAGAGGATGAATTTTATTGTAACGAATGCGCTCAGGAAATTAAAACTTGTAGTTTTTGTAATACTGAATATCACGAAAGTAATATAACAGAAGGACATAATAATTATGCTTGTCAGAATTGTATTGAGGAATTAGATTTAATAATTTGTTCTGAGTGCGAAAACTTGGTAGAACGTGATAACACTGAGTTATGGCAGAATGAACCAGTTTGTTGCAATTGCCAGGACGACATTAAGAAAAATTTAACTTTTATCCATGAGTATAAATATACACCAGAAATATTAAATTTCCATTCTATGACTAATGAAGTAACAAATACATATTATGGAATAGAGTTAGAAATTGACAGAACAGAAGAACAGGAATATAATTGTTATGAATCTAAGGAAGAACATGCTTTAGAGATTCACGACCAAGCCAACGGAACAGATTTAACTGAATATGAAAAATATCTTTACATTAAAAAAGATGGTTCAATTAAGCGCGGTATGGAATTAGTTTCACATCCTTGTACGTATAACTACCATATGAAAAATATGGGATGGCAATATATTCTTGATGAATGTGATAGTAAAGGATATTCTAGTCACGACATAGGCACTTGTGGTATGCATATCCATATTAGCAAGTTGGCTTTTGGCGAATCAGAGCATGAGCAGGATTTAAATATCGCTAAACTATTATTATTTTTTGAGACTAATTGGGATAACATTAAAAAGTTTTCTAGAAGGAAGAATAGTCAAATTGTAGAATATTGTAACCGTTATAATAATCTATCAACAGAGGAAGAACCTGCTGAGATTTGTAAAAAGGCTAAAGCTGAAGGCCGATACTTTGCAGTTAACTTGAAAAATGACGATACTGTAGAAATAAGAATTTTTCGTGGTACGTTGAAAATTGAAACATTTAAAGCATCTTTGCAGTTCACACATTTATTAACTGAGTTAATGCCTACCATATCTTTACAAGATACATTAAAATTAACATGGAATAATCTAATTGAAATAGCCTCAGAAAAAGGCTATACTGAATTTATTAATTATTCTAAAGTAAGGAAAATTATAACAGATTAAATATAATAACCCTTACCTCATAGATATTTTTAACTTGCGTATTGCCAAAAATCCTATAACAGCTTACCATCCATCACCCGGCAATATGTAATCTAAAGGTATTTTTACATAATATAACAATACATACCAAAATAATAAACCATAAAAGGAGGAACTCCAACAATGACACAAAAATTTACATTAATAACAACAACTACAACAGGTAATAAAATCCAACATTTTACAAATATTCGTGATTGGTTTATTGCTTTTATGCAACGAGAATTAAAAGTAAATTCTCTCGGTTACTTAGAACTACTAGAAACAGATAAAACTATTACCTTGAATTTACACGATAAAGCAACAAACCAGTTAATATTAACCCTTTACCATAATTCAGATATAACAAAAGGTTATATCTTAACTAATGGCTTATACTATTTTAATCAGCAGGATGTTGTAGAGGATAAGAAGGCAAAAAGTAAAAATAAACTAGCTTATCAATTCGGAATGCCACTAGCTGAATTAAAAGAATTATATCTAGATTATACAATATTCAGATATTTTTTTGATGAAACAAGTAATCTTGATGGGATAATTGATTGTTGTAGAATATACTTTGAAGATATAAAGTATACAGAATCTAAAATATATAGTATTGATGACGGTCTCAGCTTATTAGACGCAATTATGAATCAAGTATAACATAACATTAAGTCTACCTTAACAGGTAGGCTTATTTTTTGTCTATTTTTAACTCCCTAAATTTAACCAATATATCCAAATCCTCTATAACAGCCAGCCAAAAACTACCTACTACATAATCCCATAACAGCAACTAACATAACACTGACCAAAAAACCACTTCACACAACGACCAATAAGCCAATAAAAATATTAAATAATTAGATATAATAACAATAAATATGCTTTTAAATATACATCATATTTAAACATAATAAAAAAATAAATATTTATCAAAAACCTATTGCAATTTTCCCAGAAATCTATATAATAGTATTTAGCACCAAACACCAACACAACAATATAAATACATAAGCACCAAGCGAACCCCTTGTTTCAACTCTTTGAAAACTAAATATAAAATCGGGAGGTATACATAATGAAGATTAACTATTTCCAGGATATCACAACCGCTGAGGAATTAAAATCAGCTTACCGCAACTTGGCTAAACAATACCATCCAGACATCAATAAATCTCCTGAAGCACTGGAAATTATGAAAATTATCAACGCTGAATATGAATATCTAGCACAGGAGTTAAAGAACGAAAGAGGTTATACTGAGACACAAAAACAAGCTAATGATTTTATATCCATCATTAACCAGTTGCTCAAACAGAAAGACATTGAAGTGGAAATTGTTGGCACTTGGCTTTGGGTAAGGGGTAAAGGTACGTTTGAAATAAAAGAAACACTGTTAAAAACTTTAGGGATGATTTATTCAGGAGGACAAAAAGCCTATTATTGGTACGCTGGATGTGTCAAGAAGGTAAAAAAATCTAGTAGGCAATCAATGGATCAAATTAGAAATAAATATGGCTCAGTAATATTAACTCCAGATAATGACAATTCACCTGTACCAACAATGTAAATATAAATTAATAACCCTGTTTGGTAGCTAATTAAATTTAGTAAAACTAAGCAGGGTTTAATTATGTCCTTTTCTCCTTTACTCCTTCTTTAACCCTTTTAAATTCTCCTTTAATCCTTCCTCACCCAGCTAACACTCTTACTAGAATCCCTTTTAAGGCCGATTAAAATTATCTTACTTACTCTAACACCTAAAAACCTTAAAACGCCACGCATAATGATTATTAGATATAATTGGATACACTAAATATCAATTAACTACACGTAATAATTAAACAAACCTATACAATATATAATAAATCTATCAATTAAATTAACTTAAATTAACTAAAATTAATCATAAGAATATAAATATAAATATCCAAAAACTATATACAAACACCTACCAATTTGATATAATATTCTTGTCAGAATTATATATTTTAATATCGGTTTTTGGTTATCCGAATAAACCATAAAAGGAGGTATCCCGAATGACACAAACAACACAGGAAAATAATACTTTCATTATTCCAGAATCTAATCTTGAAACATTGCAAGCTAAGATTAACAAGTTAAACAAAAAAGCAATAAAACTACACTGTGAACCAATTACCTTAACAACTATCGAATCTTTTGAAAAAATCCCTACCAGCAACGACGACGATTTGAACAAATATTACCAAAACAACAACATAACAACACAAACTTATACATGATCTAACCTCCAAAAACACCACCAAAGTATTGTTTTGTTTTAAGCGAAATTTTATTGACTTTTAGATAGAATAGGAATATAATTAATTATGATTTTAAAAATACATATTAAATTTTAGGAGGTTTTTATAAATGAATAATACAAATAAAAAAATGCCTAAAGTATGGGTAGAAAAAATAGGTGATTGGTTCCATATTCTTGTTAGTTGTCAAAATGGCTCAAGTATTACAAGAGCCAAAAACAAGGAAATAGATAAAATAATTTATACCAGTTGGAATAAAAATCAACTAAGACCCTTTGACACTAGGGAAGATGCAGAGAAGGAAATGGAAAAAGTAATACAGATTTTAAATGGTGAAAAGGAAGAAAAAGTCAAAAGTATTTTACTTGATGTTATACAAAAACTAGAAAAAGCCTATGAAATGGCGGATCTAGACGATAGAATTTTAAAAATAATGCAAAAAGTAGAAGATTTAATGTAGAGCCTAAAATGGCTCTTTTTTCTTTGCTCAGACACAAACAATAAATATAATTGTTCCTTACTAAATGTTCCACGTGGAACAAAAACAAAATATAAATACCTCCAACAAATTCACTCCAACCTATAGACAATTAATGGTCTATTTGATATAATGTATTTGTTAGTACAATTCTATTCAATTTTTAAGGAGGTACAGCGAATGACAAAAAAAGAAAATAAACAATTAAAGGAATTAGAAAAGGCACTTGATACTTACGAACAAAATTTACAATTATTTATTAAAAATTTTACTAATTATAAATTAGTTATGATAGAGCAATCTACCGCCTGGTATGAGATACATAATTCCAATATAGAAATAACATTAGACAAAACAACAACTAAACCGGAAAATATTGAATTATGGATATGGGATAAGATAATATCTTATATAACATTATTAGAAATAACTTATAAAAGATATTTAAAATTATTGCCGGAATAAGAGGGTTAAACCTCTTATAAAGTCTCTTAATAATAACACCGAGGGATTTTATAAAAGGTTTAAATAATCCATAAAGGAGTTGATCAAATAGTGGCTATATCCATGCAAGAATACTTTAACAATACAGTCCAAAAAGTTTTAACTTCCATCGAATGCACTATGCAAATTTCTATAACAATCCTAGATCATGACACATTAAAAGGTAAAGCTAAAAAGGCTCTAGGAATTTGCTGGGAACAAAATAACATTTACTCAATAACAATTGACGAATTTTTTGTCAAGGAATGTTATCTTTATTTTGAATTAAATTCGCCTGTTGGTATGACATGGGAATTGGGTAGTAATTGGACATTAGAACATGTTATTTGTCATGAATTGGCTCATACTCAAATATGGAGACACGGCAAAAAACATACTGAATTAACAAATAGACTTTTAGCAAAAGTAAAGCAACCGGAAAAATATTACCAGTATATACATAAAAAATTTAAAACGGTAACAGCTTAAACAATAATACATATAACACCCTTCCTACTGCCCAATGCAACAAGGTATAGGAAAGGTAAAATAAAAGGAGGTTCGCATAATGAGCGACAGAGAATTAAAAAATCAAATTATAAACATCTTAAAGCAAGCAAAAACACCTTTAACATTTGACCAAATAGCTGATTCCTTAACATTAAAGAAGGATTTTTGGCGTATTACAGCTATATTAAATCAATTAAAAATGTTTGGAGTGACCGAAGAAGTAAAAGAACCATACAAAGCAGTAAAATATAAATATGTTATTTAACCGTCAATAAGGCGGGTTTTCTTTTGCTCAAAATAATTGACACAATAACAATATAATGTTATACTATTCCATAACTTAATAACAATACATATAGGGAGGCCGACATAATGAATAAATCAGAAAAAAGCATAATCTTATCAACCTACAAAGATATATACTATACTCACCACGTTGTAAAAATAGATAAATCTGATGCACTCAGAGAGTTTAAATTCCTTCTTGCCTCTCTAAACCTTAAAAAAGAATCATATCAGGTAGAAAATGAAGTTATTGCCGAAGTAAAAAACATGAGCCTAACAGTCATAGAAATGTATAAAATGATATTTGAAACATTTGCAAAATATAATACATATTGCAATTATAATTTAGAAGAAATTGATATATATTATGAGGAATTGCAATGGGAGTTTACGGAGGAAGAAAATAAATGCCATAAAGCAAGGATTAAGTATATAATGGAAAGTTAATAGTCCCGGCAAGGGGCTTTTCTTTTTGTCTAATACTTTTATGCTATTCGTATAAAAAACGCTGTATCAATATTTATTATTTGTTTTATTCTTCTTTTTCCTCATATTCTATTGTAATCATAAAATAAATATGTTACAATATTCTCAGTTATATATTTATCAATCCCCTTATCCCACATTAAAAAGGAAGTGACCACATTGACCCTCACACATCACGCAAAACAACGTATGAGCCAAAGAATAATAACCTTCCAGGACATTTATAATACCGTCAAATGTGGCACTCTTGAACCTCAAGCAGAAGGTAAAACAAAGTATATTTTAGATAGCATTTATGTTATATTAGACGGTAATAATAATGTTGTTACCTGCTGTTTCACTAGGCAGTATGATAAATATATACATAAATTTGCTAAAAGTAATAAAATAGGTTATTATGCAGCAGTCAGACAATTAAGGAGGGAATCAATTGTTAGCACAATATAAAAATATCATTATTCTTACCATGTCTTTTTCACCGGATATTATTACCGGAACCATTGCCGGGGCAGAATTTAAGGCCGATATTATAACAGATTCTAAAGGTCAGCAGTATATTATTATAAATGGGATTAAATATTATCTTAGTCAATTTAAGGTAATATAGAAAGGAGCCAATTTATGATAACTTTTGAAGAATATTTAAACAGAGAAATAAAATTAGACTCAGAAGAATACGGCGACACATCCGAAAAATTAGAGCAAGCAGTAAAATTTGAAACATTATACATATATAATAATCCCAAGTTATGGGAATTAGCACAAAAGGTATATCTTAATGATCGTTTATGTAAAAACTGGGAATATACAAAAAGAGAATTAAACTTACTCAAAAAACATAATTATTCTTCTGTTATTGTTACTTTTAGAAATCAGGCTGTCGGAACTGTAATATACCATAATAAATATAAAAAGAAATATTTAGATAAATAGAAAGGAGCGGTCATCTTGTCCCAAATTACATTAATTTCTCTATTCGTTACCGGAAAATAACTGAGCCACAATTCAGAAAATTGTTAACAAAGTGTAAAAATAAATAATACATATTAGCTTGACAATGTTAGTATATTAGTGTAGTATTGTAGTTAATCAAATACATATTAAATTTTAGGAGGTCATTAATTTATGACAATGACACGTTTACAACTTAAGGAAGTCCTTGACGGAATAATCAATTAGCTAGACAAAAACGAAAAGGCCGAGATACTTCAAAAGGCATTCGACATAATGACAACAAAACAGAAAAAAGAAATACTAACATACTGTGAAGTAAATTTTCCAACGGATGCCAGAATCAGTTTAGAGGAAAACGGAATAGTAAAATCTAATTAAGTCCCTTGACCGGGGCTTTTTATTTTCCTATTCTATAAATTTTCTCCTTTTCCAACTTTCCAACCTCTTCTCACAATCCCCTATAAGGCCGATAAAAATTAAATCAAGTATGATTATACTTGTATTCGCTGTATGGGGCTGTGAGAAGGGTTATAATTGATTTTAGGTTAAATTGGCCGGATTTAAACTGAATATAGACAAAAAATTTTAAAGAATCAAAAAATAATATTTCAAAATGTTATTGACATACTAATCCCCATGTGGTAGAATAACTTAACTTCAAAAAAACGGACATAAGCAACAACTCAGCAGGCTACTAGGAGAGGCGTTCCCTAGATTGTTTCAAATTGTCATTCAGAACTAAATTATTAGTAAGATAGTATTTTACCTTTAGAATTAAATTAACTGTAATACCTGCAATAACTCAGTAACACCAAGCAACAAAAAATCCAGTTATCACAACAATACATAAAATTGTCCTTCGGCAATTTACTTCATTCCTACTAACATTCATTTAGCTGGTAGTCTCAAGCCTTAAGAGCCTAAAACTGAGATAATGCCACAAAGCATAAACTCAAAAGGCAGGTATTCTTTACCTTAACAGAGACACTGACAAAAAATCCTTTGCGAATACATATACTTGCTTTATGGCGAAGGTACTATGGGGTGTTAAAATCCAATATATGGAAGTGATTTCATAGAAACAAAAAATAATATACATATACGTTGGGCAATTAGATATAGCAAATATATACTTACGTAAAAAATTGCCGATGCTTTAGGCAGCTATTTAGTCCTAAAAAGGTTACAGGAGCCTTAATCCTGGTATAATTAAAAGGAGGTATTTTATACATATAATCATAACAAGTTAAGGACATTTAATACCTTAACAAATGTTCAGGTAGGGACATTAGAGTAAATACCAACACTTGACAATAGGTATTTTAGTAGTTTAGAATCAGCTATACAATATATTGTTAAAAATATGGGTGGGTTAGATAAAATTATTAGATATGAAGAAGCATAACAAAACTAAGTAAAGTTAAATTATTGTATTTTGTTTGTATCCTGCTATAATACATATAACAACCAATGACTACATAACAGCAGGGTATTATAGGAAATACATAAATTTAAAGGAGGCAATACATAATGTTATTTTACCACCACGAGAATGCAGAGGGAGATATTTCCCTTAGATGGATAGCTGAGATAGTAGGCCACGTTGACGGGATAAAAAGGTGTTTTGAGGGGCCGTTTCATATTGCCGTAACGTCAACACTGTTAATTTTTCGCGGTTACTCAGAATTTAACAAAAAGCATGTCGCCTATTGCGTTGAATTTAAGAAATGGAGTAAACCAGAAAATTGGAAAGAAATTTCAAAAGACCATTTGTTAGTAGGTGAAATGCAATTCGGTTGGATTCAAGAAGGAAATCCAGGTTCAAGTGACTATATGGGGCTGTGGCAGAAACCAGGACAGTTTCCTCTTATACACGTTTAGAGTATTTTGACCATATCCCTGCCTTGTCAGGGTGCTGATGAGGATATTAAAATTAAAATATTATATAACAGGAGGTTTTTATTAATGAAAATGCACGATGTACATATTAATAATTTTTACCCATACAAGGTTAATTGCCTGAGTTTTAACGGTTGCAATATTCATAATCGTGATATATTAAACATATCATCATTACACGTTATTGGATGCGATAATAGTTATGTTTCTGGTTTCTTTTTCGTAAACCCAACAAAGTCAGATTTTGAAGCAGTTGAGAAACACCTACACGATCAGATTAAGAGAATCTTTCCTAAGTTTATTTATAGAGATTCTTTTAATTATCGTATTGATGAACCATCTATATATAATATTAAAGTGAATGGCAAATTAAGGGAATTTAAAGCACCTTATTGTGAAAATGGTTGCAGACCATCTACTGCCGAAAAGATTAGTTTTTTTGCTAAAATATTAGATTTTATTCACGTCTATGAGTGCGAACTATTATAAACCCTTGATAATCAAGGGTTTAATTTTATCTATAACAGAACTATAATTTCTAAATCAGATCCAAATATAACTTTGGAATTGATTTGAAAATAACTTGACATTTATATTAATAATCTGTATACTTATAATTAGTCAATTACATATATTTTAAGGAGTGATTTTAATGTTATATGTTTTAGACAACGGGAATAATGCCAAATACTTTGTAAGTAATAATATGTCACTAGAAGAATTTGCAATGGGGTTAATATTAGAAATGAGGAAAAATAATCTAGTCAATGTATAAATGCTAATTTTGGTTATGATAATATACGCATTAAAGCACCAGACATAAAATTTGATATATGGATTTATAACAGTAATCACCCAGTATATCAAAATGCAGAAAAACTTTAAGAGGCCATAAAAAGCCTCTTTTTCTTTTCCTTATCCCCACCACAACGCATATAAACTCCATATCACCCCTCAAAACTCTACACCTATACCAAAGTATCACCGGACATTTTAAACCGCTTAAATAGACCGTAAACACGTTAAAATAATACTTGTATTTATAATTATATTGTGCTATTATAGATAATAACTTATAAACTTAAAATTTAAGGAGGAACCAACAACATGGTTATTCTTGATACATATAAAAAAGTACTATCCGGGGAATTAAAAAAGTTTCCAAGAAAGACATGGAACAATATATCAGTAGAAGAAACAAAAACTGTAATAGATTATTTTCTCAATGATCTATTACAATATTCTAACGAAGATATTAATAATAAATTAAAATTTAGTATTTTTGAAAAATATAAATTGTGCGGCCTAATGAAATATTATAACAATTCGCCGTATGAATTGTTAAAAATAGTTTATCCAGATAAAAACTTTAGAAAGGAAAACATTAAAAGGAAAGGAAATTTAAGAATCGTCCATGAAAGTTTTGATGGTGGATCATGGTTAATTTTAAAAAAAATAGGTAAAAATCAATTTGAGCATATTGCAACATACCATACCAGGAGGGAAGCATATAACAATAAAATACATTTTATGGAGGTGATATAAATGGAAAATAATGTTAAAGATTTAAACGTCGAAAGAATTAGGAAACAAATAATTTTAGAAAATCCTGGAATATATAAAGAATTTTCTAAAATTGGAGTTAACAAGGAAGACGCTGATATTTTTATCAAAACCGGGATAATATTAAAAGAAAGGGGAATAACAAAAACTGAAGATATTATGTTAATATTGGAAAGGGGTTTAAATGGATTGCAGGAAATCATAGACAGAAAATAACTCCTCAAAAGGGAGTTTTTATTTTGCTTGAATTCAATAAATAATACTTGCATTTATTTTTATATTGTGTTAAACTATCAACAGTAGCAGAACGAAACAAAAAATAAAATAAATCCAAGGAGGTTATTAATACATATGAAAAATAACAATAACAACCAGGTTACGGCTCAAATGATTAACCAGTTAACTAGGGTTTATGTTCAGCAGGTCAATAAAACTACAAAATAATAATACATACTGTATAGTATAGGAGGTTATCGCTAATGTTGCAAAGATTTAAAATTATAAACGAGAAAGGCAGAGTATTGAGAGATTTCAAAACACCAGATAGGCCGGAGGTATGGGCTAGATTTTTGAGAAATAATGAATACCTTTTATTGTCAGATGGTAGAGTTTATGGTAGGTTGTCAATTTTAGGGAAACAATATTATAGAGGAAAGAAAAAAGGAATACCACTATATGCAACAAATTAACCCTCAATTGAGGGTTTTTATTTATTTTGCTCAGGTCTATTGACACATAACAATTATTATAGTATTCTATAGTTAAGAAATATAAACATAAAAGGAGTTGACCAAGAATGACAAGAAGAGATAAGCATGATATGGAATTAATGAGGGATACAGCTAATTCTTATCTATTGCTCAATAACAATAACTATCACGCAGCATGGAACGAATATATAAAAGACCATTTATTAGCAGGTAAAATAATGCCTTACTACATTAAAGGTTTAAAGGATTTTATCACAGTAAGCAAAGATAATAAAAATAATACATACCTGCAAGCAGTAGAGCGAATAGAAACAAAAAGAAATATAGACCAAGAGAAGCAGGAAATAATTGACAACATAACAGAGGATTATTACAAAGATGTCATATTACCAGTTTATAAGAAACTAGATGAAAAGAAATATCAAAATACTAGAATGGCAATTGTCGGTCTCTGGTATGCAATAAATCAGAAAGATATAAAATATATAAATAACAACGAATTAAGATATATTCAAGAATTCATAAGGGAAAATAATCTATTAACGGAAGTATGTTAACCTGTCTTAGTGGCAGGTTTTTATTTTTGTTTAAGTGTAAATAGATGTTGACATTTATATTATCATTGTGTTATTATAATAACGAATCTAAAAATAGGGAGGAATATTATGTCATTATCAGCACAGGAAAGAGAAAGAAGAAAGGAGGAGCGAAAAAGATTAAAATATGAAAGAGAACACAGGATAATTTATGATGTAGACCATAAATTATGTGCAATATGTAATACATATAAACCAGCAACAACAGAATACTATTATAAAAATACATCTAATTCAATAGATGGATTGTCTAATCGTTGTTTAGAATGTGAAATAAAAATAGCTAAACAATGGGCAAAAGATAATAAAGAGCGACACAATGAACTTAACAGAAAAGCATTTAAAGAAAATAGATGGAACATAAAAAACATTAGACGAGAAAATTCTAAAATAAGAAGAGAAAATGGTAAGCATAATGAATGGTTATTAAAAAATCCGGATAAGATGCTTAAGTATATGCAAGATAGACAACATAAGAATCATAATATAAGAAAAACTGAATGGAATAATTGCAAAGAGTATTTTAATAATGAGTGTGCTTACTGTGGTCTTCCATTGTCACAGCATTATTACACTAGAAAAGGAGTAACAAAATTAGGTGATTTTCACAAAGAACATGTAGATTATAAAGGTAATAATGATTTATCAAATTGTGTTCCAAGTTGTGGAAGTTGTAATGACCATAAATGGAAATTTGATTTTGAAGAATGGTATAATTTGGACAATGAAAGATATTCTCAAGAAAGATATGATAAAATAATTAAATGGTTGACTGATGATTATAAAGTATACATAGAGCCACCTAAACCTAAAGGAAAATATACTAGAAAAAATATTGGTTAATATAAATTAATATCTAGTAAATTAAGGCTGATTATATAACCTTAATTTACTAGATTATCAAAGAAAAAATATACTTGACAATTATAATAACATTCTATATACTTATTATTAATAACATAACATTTAAAGGAGTGGAGCAAATGTTAGCACAGGAAATTAAATCTCTATTAAGCGAAAAGGTATTAACACAAATTGAGGACAAATCAATTCAGAATATTATTAGAGGAATTATATTTAACTCTGGTAATAAAATTGATTGGAACGATGCATTATATAGGATTTATAAGAATATGCCAGAATTAATAATGAAGGAGGCGTAACGATGAATAAAATAACATTTAAACAAAGTTATAAATATCTTCCTATTGAAATTAAAAAATATATTAAAGATAGTTATATTTTAGATCATGCAGTTTATTCTGTAGAATGGGAAAATGAAACACAATTAAGGGAATTAATTAACCTATGTAAAAAATACAATATTGACTATGAAGTAAATTAAGGCCGATTATGGTCTTAATTTTTTATTTAAAATTAATTAAACTATTTTACAAAAACCTATTGCATTTATTTTATTATTATGTTAGAATAACATTGTTAGTAAATCAGCAAGTTAAATAAAAATTAAAATTTAGGAGGAACTATTAATGAAAACTAATCAAATCGTAGGAATCTTAAATACTTCTATCATCACAACGGACGGTAACTATACCCTAACAACTATTACAACAACTCAGGCTCAAGAATTAGCACAAAACAATCAAATTCTTTCCGCTGTAGGTCACGAAGCAACAGCACAGGTATTAACTACAATTTTAGGCGTAGAAGTTCCGGTTAACAGGATTATGTATGCTCAGGAAGTCGGGCAACAAGCAATAGTTTTGAAAATTAATGGTAGGATTCCAGAAGGGAAGATTTTAAGTTTGGAGGATATTGAGGAAATCGGTTATACCTTAAAGTTAATGGTAAGAAATAGTTAATTTTATATTCACCAGTTTACAGTGGTATCTGGTTAAAAACCGCTTACCAGTAAATTATATAAAACTAAGGAGGAATTCACCTATGCAAAATTTAATCACCGAGAACGTAATCAAATTTAACAGTAATACCTACATTAACACAACACCGCATAACATAACCTTAAAATCTATTTTAACTGAGGAAGAATTTATAGTCCCTGTTTGTGGTATTCTAATTAATAGTAAACCTCAAGAAATAACAGCAGGAGGACAGAATAGTATAAAATTTGTCAAAACTACATTTGTATCAAATCCAGAAGATATTGCAAAAATTAACTACCTTAAACAACAGTATCCCAATTGTATTATTATCGGTTCTATTATTGCAGCACAGGTATACCCTGGGAAAGTTTATGGTATGATTCCATATCCTGGACTTGAGAGAGTACCAGTTGATCAGAAGAAAATGCAAGCTGAGAAATTTACCATTTTTGAGTTTTAAGCAATTAGAATATTTATTTGTGGACATTGCTATATTTATGTATAATCTATATAACAGTGTCCATGATAAGTATTTTGATTTTAATTAAATATGAGGAGGTAAAAAATAATGACAGGTTTATATGAAGCAAAGTTAAATTCTGCATTGAATGAAAAAATTAAAGAAATTCAAGTAGAAGGGGGAAATCAAATATTTTCTATTTTGCATAATTATTTTGGTGCTACTGTTTTAGTTGGCAGATATCCGATGGGACAGATTAAGCATATTATTACTTGTAGTTTTGCTAGTCATCTTAATCTCTCACTTGTAGATATTTCATTCCCTGTGGAATATCCCCAAAGTAAGTTAACAGGAGAAATTAAACAGGATATAGAAACTGTTTTGTATAATATCGAATACTTTTTAGGAAAATTTCTAAAAGTATTCGAGGAGGTGAAAAATAATGGATAAATGTACTAATTGCCAAGAACTTAAAATTAAATTTCTTGACGAGTCTATTAAACGTCAAGAACTTGAAAAGAATTTTAACAATTTATATAAAGTTGCAGAGAGCAACAGGAAATCATGCGAACAATTTTCTATTTTCTTATCTAAACTAGCCAATGGTGAAAGTTTTGATAAGATGGAAATAATTAGACAAATTAAAAATTTTGTTAGTTTGAAAGAAGCTAATACACTTGCTAAGAAATTTACTGTTTAGTTCTTTGTAACTACTTATATATTTTTGCATTGTTATATATGAGTAGAAAGGAAAGAATTGAATTAAAAAGGGAGGAATTTTAATGTTACTAATAGAAAACCCGAAATACATAAAATACGATAAAAGTATATTGTCCCAACTCCCCGATATGGGGTATGAACGACATATGAGCGATGATTGCAAAATGCGTAATATTGCTATCAGGGAAAGCAAAATAGCCGAAAACACTTTTCCTGGTTCTTGGTGGAAATCAGATGTACAAGTGAAATATTTATATGACGATTGGAACGAGAAACATCGTGCAGGAGCAAGTGTTGTTTATGTACCGCAAAAGAGCGAATTCTGGAATAAGGGTAAACCTCTTGGTGGTAGTCCAATATTCGTACAGGAATATTCTTATATTCGTTTATATAGGAATATTTTTACAAATATTAATTGTAGAGATTCTGATAGTATTATTGGTTTGCCGTATGCAAAATCCGGTAATCCTAATGTATTTATAGAATCCGTTGGAACAAGTAGGGAAGGGGATATTGAAATTATCACTTTGCCGGACGGTAACAATTTAATCATAAATTATTCAAGAAGAAATGCATATGGGGAGTATTACGCCCATATTATATCAAATTAAATCTGGGGAGGTTTTACAATGGGACATTTTTGGGATTCAGAGAAAAATTATCCTATGTATGGTAAACAACGGTATTTTTCAGGGTATGAAACCATATCAGAAATAGAGAAGAAAATAAATATTCTTCAACATGAAGTAGTATTTAAATCAGAGATATCAAGAAGATACAGCCTTGATACTCATACTAACAAAAAAGAGTATACAACGCCAGAATTTACTACTATAACAGTCTCTATTCCTTCTTTATCAGTATTTAAAACATTAATGCCTATTGATGAAACTAAGGAAGTATATAGTGTTCACGTAGATCCGCAATATTCAAATCAAAGAATTTTAATTAATGTATTGCGTGAATTAAAAATACCTGAAAAAATTCATCCAAGGGAAGGACATTCGATATTTAGTTTTAGTGTCGATAATGAATACATTCAATTTTAACCGCTATAAGCGGTTTTCTTTTTTCTCAAACATGAAATAAAACTTTACATTTATATTAATATTGTGTATAATAGTTTATAAATATAATTGAAAGGAGCAAATAAAATGTCTTATACTGCATTATGTAAAAAATGGGAAAGGGAATCTAAGAAAAAGGATAAACAACAAGCAACCGAAAGAAAACGACAACAAGCAAGAGCAGAACAATTCCAAGAAGCAATATACATAGCAAAAGAAAAACAGGAGAAACAAGAAAGGATAGAGCAGGAGGAAAAACAAATAAGGATTAACAATGTTAAGCAAGAAATATTTCTATCTTTGCAAAAGAATAACTCTTTTAGTTATAAACAATTCCTTATAATTTATGATATTCTATCTTATAACTTTAATCAGATTATATCAGACGTATACAAGAATAAAATAACCATAACAGATATAAAGGCTGTTATCAAGTATATAGAAGGACACAGCAAAGAATTAATAAGTGAATACTGGAAAGATAGACTACAAGCAATATAAAGGCCGTATGGCCTTTTTTATTTTTGCTGAATTAACACTTTACAAATATAATATTAGTGTGCTATAATAGATTAAAGGATTATACAGGAGGTGCAGAGCGAATGACACTATCAAAAGGAACAAAGTTAAAATATGAATTTGAAGGAGATACAGACACATTTACTATAATTGGAGCCAAAACTTTAAGAGGTAAATATTTATATATTTTCATTGATAGTAAGAACAAAAAGCAAACACTTTTAAGGAATTCTATCTTAGAAGGCTTGCAGAATGGAATATTAAAAGTAGTATAATAGGTATAGTAAGTATCCGGTAAATACTTAAGGAGGTGGAAAAATGTTTTCATCATTAGAAATATTTAAGAACCCAGTAACAGGGGAATTCGCTTCTTTATTTACTCATAATATTAATTGTGTAATAGTAACTGACAATATAACAATTAATTCTAATGTCAATACAGCATATAAAACCTTAACACTATTAGGATTCACGGAAGACACAAAACAGAGCGCAGCAGTAAGAGATTAACAGGGACTAAAACCCTGTTTTTTCTTTATCTCCAACTTGACAACGTAACAAAATAGTATTATAATTAGATATAGAAAAGAGGTGTTTAAGTGGAATATAACAAACAACAATTAAAAGCACTAGCTTATGGATTTCTAGTTGAATTTTGTTCTGATAACCCTGAAAATTATTCCAGTAAGCAATGGAATAAAAAGGTTAATGAACTTGTTAAAGATACTGACGAATGGTTAGATGAAGAGGTTGTCGAAGAATTAACAGAACAATATTTAATGCATTGCAATGAATTTTAAAATATAATACATACCGAAGGGAGCCGATACAATGGAACATAAAGAAATCATATTAAAAGCAATCGAACATATGAGGAATAAAGGCAAAACACCAACGAAAAAAGGTGTTGCAGTTTTTCTGGAAGTGGTATTAGATAGGCCGAGGAATTATTTTTTAATGTTGATGGGTGAAATGGAATTGCAGATTGAGGAAGGTATATAAAATACATATATTAAGAAAGGAATCGTTAAAATGAAATGTGAAGCTATAACCTGCAAACATAATAAACTTGATAATTTTTTATATGGATACTGTGAAAAGAAATATCCTAGACTTGAGACAGTGCAAGACCCAGTAACATATTTAGAAATAAAAACTGGTAGGTGTTTAGATTACCAGGAAAGAACAACGGGAGCCTAAAAACTCCTGTTTTATTTTTGTCAAAGATATTGCAATATTATTATTTTTATATTATAATAGGTATTAAGCAATACATAATAAATCAATTTCAAAGGAGTTGTCAGAACAATGACAAGAGAAGAAATGCTAAATAGTATAAAAGAAACAGTAAAGGCTTTTTATGTAGCAGGTGGAACAATTGAAATAAACAACGGTCTACCATATGTAGCAATAAAACAACCAAACGAAGAAAAATACTTTTTCCAGGGTGAAGAAGCCGAAAACTTATTAAATGAAGTGCCGGAGGATATTAACGAAGAAGAATATATTATATGGGTGTCTCAAGGTTGGTAAAAATCCAACCTTTTCTTTTTGTCTGAGATATCCTTACTTAAAATTAATCATTAAAAACAACAAAAAACTATTTGACATTATATTAACATTATGATAACATATATCTAAGGTTAACAACCTTAATACTTATTAATAATAAGGAGGGTCTTAACATGACCAATCAACCAAAAGTAAGTTTAGAAAATTTACAGTCAAAGGTACAATCTATGCTTGACGGTGAGAAAAAACGCCGTGAAACAGCAATTCAGTTTACTAATGTTCTGCATAATATTTTAATTGACGTTGCAGAAGATATTTGGGGTTCTGGTGAAAGCAATTATTTTGACGGAACTGCAACGGTAAGAATCAAAGACAAGGATGGGAAAAATAAACCGACAGATTTTTATTTTAGGTATGAGAAACATATCACTGAACGTAAAGACGAGAACACAGGTTTTTATTATTCTTTAGAATACCCACTTTGGGGAACTGCCGTAGAGTATTTAAAAGGTGCAGATTTTTGGAACGCTATTAGATGCATTATTAACTGGGTTCCGGTGTTAGTGGAGATTATTGATAACCGGAATAGTAGTAGGGATCAGTTATTAAGTTTAGTAAATGTGGATCAATTATAGATGGAAATTATTATTAACTCTCAGAAATGGGAGTTAATTTTATTT
>Ga0209416_1000809_pt1 | contig 27312 bp, 33 predicted proteins | sample RifGroF1_FD_184001 | JGI IMG/M metagenome (GOLD analysis project Ga0209416, IMG submission 184001) | Groundwater microbial communities from Rifle, Colorado, USA - Groundwater F1 (SPAdes) (version 2) | ecosystem: Environmental > Aquatic > Deep subsurface > Groundwater | place: Rifle, Colorado...
TTCCTCATCAGTTTTATTCTTTATCTCCCTATTCCAACATTCGCTACAAATTTTATATTCTTTAATAAATTCTTTTTCAAATTGTTCTTTGCTATCATAATCTTCTAATCGAATAGTTTCATGATTTACTTCTTGGTATTTACATTCACCTTTTTTATTCTTTAATTTGAATGCCATTTCAAATCCTGTGCCAATTAAACATTCAAAGTACATAGGGCAATAATCATAAATTAATAATTTATCTCCTAAATCGTTTTCTCCACTTCTCCATTTTAGAAAATCTGATTCTTTATCATTAATAAGGACATATTCCCATAATTTCATTTTAATCACATCCTTTCAATAAGTAAATAAAACTATCATTTCTTTGTATTTGACTGCTCAATTATTTTAATAACATCCAAAATATTTAAACAAGCCTTTCTATATCCACTACTCCACAGGTATGTACTTTCATTGTAGAAGTTTATAGAGTTATTAATTTCATTAATTAACCATTCTTTTAATTCTTTTGTCATGGATTATCGTTCTCCTTTCTTTAATTTATCACCTCCTTTCTGTGATTTATATTGTGATTGTTCAATGGTGATTTTATGGTTTAGAGTTATTCTTTAATAAATTCTAATATATCCATCATAGCATATGTTCTTAGAGCATCTTTTTCTACATCCCAAACATCGAGTAACCATTGATCCTCTTTGTGGTAATCAGTACTGCCATAGTGGATTTGTTGAGGAATAATTGTTCTGATTGATGTGATACCTTGATAATTCTTATATTTTACTTTGATTGGGATTTCCACTGGTTGAGTTTGCATTCTTTCTGTGTTTATTCTTGTTGCAACATTCATTACCGAATCATTAACTGCCATTTTTAACATCCTTTCACTTTAGCAAGTTCTTTATAAATATCCCCTATAATAAAATCTACTACGAGATTAGTTTTATTTAATACAGTATGAGGAAATTCACCATCTTTTAAAATATCTAGAATATGACCACTAATAATTAAAGATTCTTCTTCGGTTTGCATTCTACCAACAGAGTCATATTCTCCAAGATTATTGATAAAATAATTCATATTATGATAAGTATTATGTGTTTCAACAATTAAACCTTTAAAACTAGAAGACAAATCTTTTCCATAATATAAAGATAAAAGAAGAGGTGAATCTGTAATAATAACATCTACTTTTCCTTTGACTGTAAACATTTTATGATTTTGTTTGCCAAAAATATAAATTTGATCTTCTAATACTTTAAAACTTTCTTCCCATACTTTACTTTTTGCATATTCAGTAACAAGTTCACAGCGAATGCCTTGGCGTTTCAATTCATAGAATATTCCTGCGGAAGTAGTGGATTTACCTGCTGATGGGCCTCCAAATATATTTACAACAATAGTTTTGTGCATATTATTTCTTCACTCCTTTTAAATTAAATAATATAGAATTCCATTTTTAATCACCAATGATTTCTTCATGTAATAAGGAATATATCTTCTCTTAGTTTTACTAATTTACTAGTTACTTTTCGATAGTCATTGTAAAACATCTCATAATTTTCTTGTGCATTTTCTTCATCAACAAAGTCTGGATTTTGGACACAACCACCTAGTTTTGATACAAGATATTCAATGTTTTTTATTTCGTTCCATAATTCTTCTGATTTTTGTAGATTTAATGTTTTTATTTTAATCAATTCCTTTCTTTTATAATTTAAAATTTCATCTTTATTTTAATATAACTTTAGATAATTCATCTAAATCTGGTTCACCCTTCCTCCTCATTGGTATCATTTATAACATTAACACTATTAGTAATACCATTATCACCCAATATTTCATGAATATCATGTGCAATATCTTCGGCATCTTTTTCGGAATTTACTTCTATATAAACTTGTAATATGAAGTACATATTTTTCATCTCCTTTCTCAAAATAATAATATGTTTATATTATTCTACATTTAAATCAATCTCTATCTTAGTAACACTAACCAATTGCCTATATTTCACTCCTGCCATATTTAGAATAAATCTAGAAGCAATTGTTTGTTCCATATCTTTATATTTATCACTTAGATATACGACTTCAGATATTCCAGATTGGACTATACTCTTAGCACATTCATTACATGGGAATAATGTTGCATAAAGAATACATCCTTGAAGATCATTTTTACCATACAAAATAGCATTAAGTTCTGCATGGACTACATATAAATATTTCCCTTCTAATCCTTCTTTTGACTCCCAAGGCATTTCTGAATCATTGCAATTGTTCGGCATACCATTGTATCCAGTTGATATGATTCTATGATTTTTATCTACTATACATGCTCCTACTTGTGTTCTTGGATCTTTACTACGTAATGATGATATGTATGCTACAGACATGAAATAATCATCCCAATTTATTATTTGCATTTTGTTTTTGTTGTTCCTTTCTGGGAGGTGGGAGGAGAGGGAGAATTAACTCCCTTTATTTGTACTTCCAAATCCACCTTCTCCGCGCAAACTATCTTTTAATTTATCTACAATATTTAGATTAAACTTCTCAACCTTTTGGAATACCATTTGAGCAATTCTATCACCTTTTTTGATTATAAATTTTTCATTACTCATATTAATAAGAACTACTCCCACATCACCACGAAAATCTTCGTCAATCGTCCCAGGAGAATTGACAATTGAAATTCCATTTTTTAATGCCAGCCCACTTCTAGGTCTAATTTGTGCTTCTATATCAGGTGGTAATTCAATATGTAATCCAGTCTTGATTAAGATTCTTTCCATTGAATCAAGAATAATTCCATCTTCATCAAATTCATATACTTTCTTTAGATTAGTTGGATAAGAATATTTCCACGCTCTTAAATCCATTCCTGAAGCACATTCTGATTCATATTTTGGCAATACTATTTCTTCACTGTCTACTGTACAATTAATATTCATTGTTAATTCCTCATTTCATAAATTTTATTTAACTTATTTTAATATCTAATTTATTTATTATATGTATAAAATAATCATAAATAATCTGCTTTTGACGATCTGTTAATTTATTTATATGTTCATTGTATTTCTCATCATTTGATGTATTTCTGAATTCCTTAAAAAGATGGATTTCACATAGATATCTTAAATATACTGCTTCCTCAAATATTTTCATAGGTTTAAAATATATTCTTTGCTTCTTTCTGGTGAAATCAATTGTAAATTTATCATATTTTTTATCGTATGATATGCCTCTAATACCTGTTACATTATTAATCTTGAGTTGCAGATTTAAACAATTTGACGCTCTATCAGTTATTCTTAAATTATATTTTCTATTATTTAAAGAGTTACCATCAATATGATCAACCTCTTTCTCGTCAGTATAACCAAGTATATATCTTGCATAATACAAAATTTCTGAATCTTGATTGCCAGTAACCACATATAATTTATTTCTTTTCTTAGTAACTCTCCATTTATGTAATCTTGCTTTTTGAACATCTTCAATATCTATAATGCATTGAGCGATAACATTTCCAAATTTATCATATAAATTAACTACAGCATATCCTTTGTAAAAAATTATTTCATTTGGATCAAACACTCCTCTTTTATTATTATCCATGAATTTTCCATAAGTTTTATATTGATTAATATGCTTGCTACATAATGTCATTCCTAGAAGAGAAAAGTTTTTGACGCTTTTCTCTTTACTAGAAACATTACAAACTTCACAAAATTTTTCTATTGAGTATCAATTCCTTTCTTTCATTTATTACTTAAATATTGTAAAAAACTCTTTCTTTCATTTCAGTAGCTCTTTCTTTTTTATATGAAGATGCTTTTACCAAATATCCTACAATTTTAATATATGAATCCACTACATTTCCATTACAAATTGGGCATTTTTTATCATGAAATGAATGATCATTTTTACATACATTAATCTTTTGAATAAAACTAAAATAGACTACTCCTTCTCTCGCGAGTTTATTCATTAATTGCCATGCTTGCTCTTCATCTTTGAAATTTTCTGCTAGATTAATATGGAGCATAACACCCCCACCACATTTATCATCTAAAATAGAAGACGCTCTAACTCTCTCCATTACATCGCAATGTTGATTTAGTGGTATCCATTGATTTCCGTAAATATATGTATCAACGCAACTTTGCCCAAACATTAATTTATCTTTTTTACAAATTTTGATTGAGCATGACTCAGAAGGAATTTGTTCTGTATTAGCATTATAACCATAAAGTTTTGTAGTTGTTTTATTCATTTCTTGAATAATATCTAGTATTTCTCCTGCCATTCTGATTCCATCTTCATTATAATAAACCCCAGTTGAGTTTTCGCTAACACCTTTTAGTATTTTAATTGCTTCAAATACGCCAGTAATACCAATTGTGCTAAATTGTCTTTTCATATTTAGTAATTCATAAGAATATAGTGGTAACAACCCTTTTATAATATTTTTCTTTAATACTTCCCTTTGTACATATAGATATTTATGTGATAAATCTACTCTATCTTTCAATATTTTTTTATACTCATTAAAGTTTCCTTTTGATTCTAATGCAATTCTTACTAAATTTAGTGTGTTAACTTTTGCACTACCTATAGAAATCGAAGACCCTCCAATGGAGTTAAAATGACCTTGTAATTCCTCTACTCCATCTTCTTGAATATCTTTTAGAGAAGATGTTAAACGACAGCAACTAGACATTCCATCTATTTCTTTTGCATTATAAACATTAACATCCTGCCATTCCATATTGTGTTTACTTACAAATCTAGCAACATCCTCATCTACATATTTTCCATCTTTGAACAATAAACTTGCAGATATTACTGGAAATGTGAAGAATTTTTCATGTCTTAATTCTCTTTCGTAGTCAAGAAAGTCCTTTTGATATTGAATAATATCTTCTAAATGATCAATAATTAAAGTGTCATCTGGATAAGATTCTTCCCCTAGCAACCCTATAATGTGATCTCTATCAAGAATACTAAAATTTGTGTAGGCAGATTGCTCTCCTCCTTTTAAGTATGGTTGATTCAAATTGAATAATATCTCTTGCCATTTTTGTTTCTTGTATACCGTAGCATCATTTACATAATTCGATTTTACATCCTTTTTCCAATAATAATAGGCATAAATTAAGTAGTCTGGGATTCCTACTGCCCCTGATTGCATATTAGTTGCATAAGATATAAATTCTAACACATGATGATTAAATGTGTCTAAATGCTTTGCAGGTTGAGCTTTCATATCTTTGATAAAATATAATCCTTTTTCAACAATTGGTTTTAATGAAAAGGCAAAACAATATGGTTTTAAGGTTGATTCATGAGAATCATGGGAATAAAGAGCACCATTAATTTGCAGTTCTAACCACTTATCAGCAGTTTCTTTGCCGAATTTCTCTTTCAATTCTATGTATATTTTATTATGTGATAATAATTTATTATATGGTTTTCTACTTTCACTAAGCATAATGGAAATATTTTTATCAGTAACATTACTATTGTCGTCAATTGAGGCGTTGGCAACATTATTACTATTCATAAATTTATCAAAAAAGTTAGTAATGTTTAGATTTTCTTTACTTAACCCTTCAATTCCAAACATTTCTTCTCCGTATTTTCTTTTAAGTTTTTGAAATTGAACTTTAAAATCCTCATCTAATGTAATTTCAATTCTGAATGTAGTGTCTTGTTGGCTATGGTCATTTAATTTCATATAATCAACCTTTCTTTATTGGAGCAATTATTGCTTCGTTTTTAAAATCATATATGTATTGATTCGTAGACGAGGGTATATAGTCAATATTTATATTTTCTATCTGGAAACTTCCTAAAACACCATAGTCTAAATACTTGATATATTGTTTTAATTCTTTTAGGCACTCAATATAACGCCATGAGTAGATAATATTGCATATTTTATCACCATATTTTATTTTGAAATATTTAGATATTTCTAATACTGAATTTCTATTCCACTCTGCTAATGGTTCACCTCCTACAAAACAAATCGACATTGTTTCATATATATCAAACCATTCTGTCAATTTATTTTCTATATCTTTTATCAGTTCATTGCTATTTGTTTTATAACCAATTCCTTGCAGAATTAACTCTGGATTTTGACAATCTAGACATTTGTTAGGATTATCACAACCACTGTAATAAATTGATAGTGAAGGATACCATAGTCCATCATTATTTATACTATTTTGTAATGTAACAAAAACTTCATTCACTTAGTTAACACCCATTTTATAGCTTCATTAAAGTCCATAATAATATTTTCAACTTCTAACATTGGCATTGATTGGAAACCCTTAGAAACCATGATATCTATATCAGAACATAGTGTATATTGAATATTTTTACTATCTAGTTTAAGTTTTAATATTTTGCATTTAGGGCAATCATTTGAGTATAAAATAATCATCTAATTCCTCCAATATTTTATATTTTATTAATAAATCCGATCAAAAGATTGTTCTATGCTAAAATATAATTTATATCACCACATTTTTCACACAACACTTTTCTTTTTGGTGGATTTGATGTATATATCATCCATGTATCTACTAATAATTCTTCACCGCATAATGAGCAAATAATATTGCATTTTTGCCATTGCTTATTTTCTATTTGAATAGTCTTCATTTTTTCTTGATTATATTCATCAATGGTTTTCAATATGTATCACCTCCCTTCAATTACTTCCAATGATTATTCTTCTTTAGAATATCAACAACCTCATCAGCATAATCAACATCAACATTAATAATAAGATATTTATTTCCTGTATTCTTATTGAATTTATATCTACTGATTCTAATATTTTTAAGTATTCTAGCTAAATCTATCCTATCTTGTTCTGAAGCGTGTTTAGTCATATCCTCTTGTTTAATGACAATGTATTTATTGAAATCTGCACCACTTAAATTAACACTCAAATGTTTTTATTCACATCCTTCTTCTTTATCTTCGATTAATTCTACCTGAACCATCTTACTCCTATCTCCATAAAACCATTGCCAATTGTCCGTTACTAAAAACTTATAAGAAGTTATAAAATACATACATAATTTATAACTCTACGTTTCATTCCTTGTTCATCGTGTTCTTTTTCGCAATATTGCTATTGCTACTCAAGTTACTTAACACTCCAAAGGCTTAAACTCCTCGGCAACGTCCGAGTACATAATATTAACTTAACTAACCTTAAATATCTTATACTTATCAGTATCTCTTAAATTTAATGATGCATTTAAATCTCTATCTAAAATACTACCACAATTAGTACAAATCCATTCTCTATCGCTCAATTTCAACAACCTATTTACATTTCCACAATCGTGACAGGTTTTAGAACTTGGATACCATCTATCTACAATTCTTATCTCAATATGATTCCATAATCCTTTATACTTAATCTGTCTTCCAAACTCATATAGACTTTGTTGCTGAATTGCTTTAGATAAATGTTTATTCTTCATCATTCCTTGAATGTTTAAATCCTCTAACGACACATAAGATGGTTTGGTTTTTACTATCTCAGTAGTCGTTTGTTGAGTGTAATTATCTCTAACACCATTAAGTTTATGTTGAACTGATTTTATCTTAAGTTCTAATTTGATGATATTCTTGGTTTTGATATACTTTAATCCATCACGATTATCTTCATATTTTCTAGAAACTTGTCTTTGAAATCTCTTCTTTTGTTTTTCTAATCGTCTCATCTTTTTAATCTTATTAATATTACCATAAGTTTTTCCATCTGAACATATTGCTAAATCTTTAATTCCTAAATCAATACCAATTCCTTTATTTAATGGTGTTTCAATGCTATTTGGATACTCTATCCCAACAGAAATCCACCAATTTAATCCGTCGAATGAGATCCTTGGATTAATGTACTTAACATCTTTACCAAAAGGAATTCTATTATGTTCAGCCAATCTTACCCAATTTAACTGTTGTTTGTTTCCTTTTTTACTTTTAGCAAGTCCTTCAAATTTAACATGAGTAGATGTAAATTGGATTTTTACATTATCTTGATAGAATTTAGGAGGAGATTTCTTTCGAGTTTTGAATTGAGGGAATTTTGCTTGACCTTTAAAGAACCTTTGATAAGCTGTGCAAGCGTCTTTAATAGCTTGTTTTGGTACATTATTAGAAATACTGTTCAACCAACCAAATTCATCTTTTTTCTTCAATTGAGTTAATTCTTTTCTGAGATCATTATCAGAAATAAATTTCCCACCATTAGCATAATTCTCTTTTTCTCTACCTAACGCCCAATTAAAGGCCCATCGAGCAGTTCCAGCATTTTGAAACATTAATGTATTTTGCTTATTGTTCGGTACAAGCATTATCTTAATTCCCTTGATCAATTTCCTCATCTCCTTCCTTAATTAAATCGTCAATCATTTTTCTAGTCCTATTAGCTCTTTTCCCTTGAAGTCTACAACTGAATACAGTAATGATTTGGATTAAATCTTCTACCAATTCTTCTTGTTGTGTCTTTTCTGTACTATCCAATATTTCAATTTCACAACCATTGAGATTTGCCATATATTCAATTAGTTCAAAGCCAAATCTAAGAAGTCTATCTTTGTACAAGATAATTATTTTATCTACTTCTTTATTATTGATTTTCTTTAATAATTCCCTTAAACCCTTTTTCTTGTAATTTATACCACTTCCAATGTCTGTGATAATTTCATATGGTTTGTTTAGAGATTCTAAATACTTTGTTAGGTTATCCACTTGTCTTTGTAAATCGTCTTTTTGTTTATTAGAAGAAACTCTACAATATCCAACTATAAGTTTAGGCTTCTCTAAATCATCTTCAATATTTAAAACCTCTTTTAATTGCTTATGAGAATAATATCTATAACCATTTGCTCCAGTATGATTAGGAGTTAGTTTACCACTTTTATCCCAATTTCTAAGAGTTTGTGGAGTTCTAGATATTAACTTTGAAAATTCATGTATGCTGTAATACTTCATTTGTATTTTCACCTCTTAATATATTATAGCATACATGAATTATAATGTAAAGTATAAATTTATAACTTCTTATAAGTTTTTAGTAACTGTTATGTGCCTCTTTTGAACAAATGTTTTTAAATTTAATGTAAACAGGATTAGAGGAGTTTTTATATAAGAATCTACTACATACCATTGATTGTACGCAATCGGAGTATTCACATAAGCAGAAATCGAACACTAATCAATCTTCCATCCTTTCGTTTTTAATTTCTGATGATTTATTACAGAACTCTGATACCTCTAATTTATCCATTACTTCCTTGCGATAATAACCAATTTTACCTGTATCTTGTTCAAAACAATGCATATAGTTAATTTTATCATGATAGTTTGATTCGTATTCTTCTTTGAAAATTTCTATCCACTTTGATCCGTCCATTGCGTCTTTTAGAATTTTTATGCTTAATCACTTCCTTTAAAATTTAACAATAAATACTTTTAATCCATCTTTTGTTGCTAGATTAATCATATGTTGAGTTCCTTTGCTAACTCCATTATGGTAAGCAATTAACACTCCTAATTCTGAATCTTGTTTTGCATATTTACTCATTTCAGAGTTTCTTAAATATCCTGCTTGTTTTCCAATATTCCAATCAGGAATAAATTGTTTTATTTCTAACCCATATTGTTTAGCAAATCTCTCACCAAGAATATCTGCCCCTCTAGCTCCACCAGAAACAATTTCAACAAATTCTCTTCCTGTATTAAATCCTTCTGACTTTAATTCTCTGAAGATATGAAGTGTTTCATTTTTAAGCAATTCATAATCATTGAATTCTCTAGATCCTGCTATAATAACTCTCATTTATATATCACATCCTCAGTTGTAGCAAGAATTTGATTAGTAGTGTTGATAAGATAATGTGATCAAATTCTTGCTAATAATTATGATATTTATTTTATGATTTGTGTTTGGAAATTATGATTATTTAACCAATCTTTTATAGTATGTAGTTGTGTTGGTTAAATCACTTTTGCTGAACATGAAGTTTGCTTTGTCTTGGGAATTGTATTCTTGAGAAGTGCAGGTAGTCCAAATTCCGTCGATGCGATTGATGATTTTTGTGGGATTCATTTTTATTTTCACCTCCTCTCTATGTTATTAGTATACTACTTTGTGAGTTGTATGTCAAGTAATTTTATTTATTGATTTATAAGTTTGTTTAGTCAGTAATTTCAACCCGATACCCATACAAAGCTTTATATAGTTCTTCAGGAATATATTCTTTGTATCTATCTGCTATTTCTTTTATATGAGATTCCTTAAACTTCTTATATGCTAGATACGCATCTTCTGGATTATTATAACCACCTAACCATTTATTCTTTCTAGTTCCATTATCTGTAATATAAGAACATTGTGCTCTATATTCTTGATCTCTTTCGTGCCAGTATACTCCTATTGGTAAGTTTCCTCTAGATTTATCTGCTTTTACGAATAATGTGTTTATTGGTTGTGGAACAAATACGCAAACATCTGGATTATATGTTTTATTTCCTTTAAGTAGGATATCTTTATCTAATTCCATTCTTATATTTTGTGTTATGTAATAATTTTCTTCTGCCCATTTAGCAAAGTTTTGATAATTATACCATTCTTCATAAATTGTTACATCTGCATAAGTACGATGAAAGTTATTATTTTTTATGTTAACTCTTTCTATCATTGCTCGCCAATGATCATACCATATATCATCACAAGTATATTTCCCTTCACCTAAAAATCCAATACCATATAATGTTTTGCAGTAAGGCGATTTTATATTCCCTTTGTCAAAAGTGCTCCACGTAGTTACATCTTTATGACCATTGTCGAATTGTATATGTACATTACTACTATTTATATAATTTATTACTTTAATTTTACTTCCATAACTATTACTTCTTACTTCGCCTATTCTTTTTGAATAATCAACATGATCCACTGCTCCTAATTGAAAGTCTTTATACGCTACATTATTCCTAATATATCCACTTTCAAATTGGACATTCATATTAGTAGCACCTGTGTAATTAATTATTTTCATTTTATGTCCCTTATTGTTTATTCCTTCTTCTCCAACTCTATATGATTTTATTGTTATAACTTTCACTTCTCTTTCTATAATTTATTTTCAATTGTATTTATTTCATAATTCTCAAACATCTCACTCAGAAATGTATTTCTTGGTTTATTATTTTCATCATCTAAACAAACTTTAAACGCTCTAGGTTCACTAATGAGCATACATTTTTTTCTTGCTCTGGTAATTGCGGTATACAAGATTTTGCGATTTAGCATAATATAACTACTTGTATCGAAAACACAAATTACAGAATGGTACTGGCTTCCTTGTGATGCGTGTACACTTATACAATAACTAAGTTCAATTTGATCTAATTCGCTATTAGTATAAATAACTTCTCTTTTGCCATTTTCAAGAGTAAAACTTATAGTAAAACCATTTTTATCGATATCAGTTATATAACCTTCATCTCCATTAAAAACCATTTTATCTTTATCATAATTATTTTTCTTTTGCATAACTTTCGCACCAAGTTTAAAAATACATTGTTCTCCATCTTTCCATCTTGTTAAACTTTTTACCCCATAAGGAATCAATTTATCTTGTATGATCTTATTCAGTTCGGTAGCACTATTAATACATTTACGTTTTCTTGGTGTAATAATAACTGCCTCTTCTAAACCAACATCTTCTACCGATTTGAGATAAGCTTCAACCGCCATATCCCTCATTTTTTCTTTATCTGTCTCAAATCTGTAAAACATATCTTTTAATTCACCATGAACTATTTTCTTTTCTAATTTTTCTATTGGATTAATACCCACTCTTATTTTGTTAGCGTCCATTAATATTCCACTTTTTTCACCTTGTCTGTGAACTTTAGTAAATTTATTAATACACAATTTACTTTTCAAAATATCTCTCGTAAAATCACCTGAACCAATAGGTGGTAGTTGGGCAAAGTCAAATATTAATACTAATTTGCTATGTGGCCGTATTGCATTAATATAACTATTAATTAAAGACTTGTTAACTAAACTAACCTCGTCAAATACATTAACATGATACTTCATTGGGAAATCCTTTTTAAACGCAAATCCTCCTTTTCCACCATCTCCATTATTTCCACCAAAACCTAGCATTCTATGCATTGTCATCGCTTGTTGCCCAGACACTTCTTTCATTCGTTTAGCAGCTTTCGCAGATAATGCTGATTGACCAATCTTTACAACCGAATGATCACCAATTACAGATATATCTCCATACGAACCTTGACACAATTCATTACTAGTAGAAAATTCATCATTCCCCATTATATCTTCTGAATGTATTTGATTGTATTCACTACTTATAAATTCATCCTTAACTTTTGCCCTAGTAAGTAAATCAAAAATCCCCTTAATTGTCGTGCTTTTCCCTGCCCCACTTGGAGCTGTAACTATTATTACGTTATGTTCGTTGATACTTTTAATAGCTTCTTTCTGTTCCAAAGTAAACTCAAAACCCAATTCTTTTTCAGTTTGTTTTATAGATTCATCCATTTCGTCTTCTGTAAAAGGTTCTATCATACTTTCCAAACTATCTAACCAAAATAAACTTTCAACAATATTTTTAGCAGTATTGTAGTATTTTAATAGGCCAATCTTCTCATCGTAAATATAAAGCAACATTGGATCTTCAGTCTCTTGTTCAATAAAGTCTTTATAAATGTCAATACATTCTCTTAAATCCTTTCTCACATAACCAATCAAATCCCTTTTACTAATCCACGTATGACCTTCAGAACTTGCAATTTCTCTAAATATATAGAATAGAAATGCCTTTGTTCTTTGTAAACTTGATTTTAAATCAGGGTTTAATTTTAAGGCTAATTCATCTACTTTTTTAAACCCTAACCCATGAACAGATGTGAGTATATAGGGATTTTCCATTATTTTTTGTTTAAGTAATGATGGATTATCTTCAACCCCTAACATTTTTTTAATAGTATTAAATGTAACACCTAAAGGTCTTAATAAAACAACAATATCTTGAATAATATAATTCTCTAATATCTTATCTTTAATTGGTTGAAATGTTTTATCTCCAATTCCTTTAAATTTTGAAGTATCAATATGTTTCCCAGTCATTACATCTTCAATAATATTTGGATAAGATTCTAATATTATATCTGCTTGACGTTTAGTACATAAAACCTCTAGAAATTTTCTTTGTTCATTTGGTGTTTTTGGTTGCTCACTAAAGATACTTTCAATAAAATAATCATATTTTTTATATTTCTTATTATACTTAAGTTTAGCAATAACCTTATAATCTGTTTCACAATATAATTCTTGCATATTTCCACTTAAACATCCTAGATATTTAGATTTGTCTTTATATAAATAATCATTAGTATATGGCAATTTATCATCTGTAGTAAACTCATATATGCCATAACTTGTTTGTTGATTATAATATATAGAGTATGTGATAGTTGCTATAAATTCATAGGTTTTATCTAAGTCTGGTTTTTCTTCTAATTCTTTAGATGATTCTAATTCTATCATTCTTTAATTCCTTTCAGACAATTCTTTTTCTTCTAACCATTCATTAAATCCTTTCATTAATTTAACAAACAATTGCTCATTATTCTTTCTTCCAAAAATAGCTAAACTATTTCCTTTTTTAATCAAGTCTTGATATTTTTTATATTGAGAAGACCAACAAGTACATTCAATCATCCCAGATGGGGTATATAAATCAATGTAAACAAACGCATTACCATTCTTATCTTTTTTTCTTTTTATGTCTACTACAATACAAATTGTTGTTGCTTCAATTCCATTTTCAACATCCTCCCAAGGAGTAATATATTTACTTGCTTCTTTTAAAGGGTTTTTAGTCAAAAACATTGAAAGTGTTTCAAATTCCCACATATATTCATCTTTTAAATACTTATCAATAAAATCATTAATAAACTGCTCCTTTTTTGTTTTATGATTATTTTGCATTTCTATATCGAATTGTATTTTCTTTTTTCTATTGTAAATTCTTAACTTTTCATCTTTATCTTTTATGACACTTGAATCAATGCCCCATTTTTCTTTTAATTCTTTTTGTGTAGGTAAAGAAATTACATCTTTATATTCTCTAAAATTAAACGAAGAATCAAATAACTTTTCTGCATATTTGATCAAGAAATCTCTTTTATTTTTAGTTGGAAATGCTCCACTTTTAGCTAACGCTATTACATTTCCTTTATCAATCTTTCCATCATTTTTATTTCGATCATAAAAATCATCAAAGTTCTTATATGGTCTATTGTTAATAATTGTTTCGACAACAGAATCACCAAGTCCCTTAATTGCTTTTAATCCAAATAATATCTCATTTTTTGTAGGTATTGTACCAAATTCTTTACTAGAATAATTAACACTAGGAGGAGAAACTTTAATGTTTAATCTTTGGCATTCATTAATAAAAACCCCCAGTTTTGAGACATTATCACTTTTGGAAGATAAGCATGATGTCATAAAAGAAAGCGTATAGTGAGTTTTAAGATAAGCAGTAAGATAACTTAATAGACTGTAAGATATGGAATGCCCTCGATTAAAACAATATTCTGCTTGTTTCGACATTAAATTCCATATTTCTTGAATTTGATTTTCTGTCCAGTTTTTTTCTTTTAATCCTTCATAAAATTTTACATATAATTTTTGCATAGTTTCTTTTTCTTTATGTCCAATAGCCCTTCTTGCATTATCTACATCATTTTCTGGGAATCCTGCATATCTAAATATTTGTAAAGCTTGCTCTTGATATAATAGAACAAATTGTGTCTTTTCAAATATCTTCTTTAAGTCGTCGTGTAATATTTCTATTTTATCAGGATTTTTTTTATTAAAACAATAAACTGGGAAACTATCTTTTGTGCCTGGACGATTGGCTGCATTGACTACACAAATCCCTTCTACGTCCTCAATCTCAGCTTCAATGCACATTTTTTTTGCTTCAGAAGATTCACATTGAAATATGCCAACTGTGTTTCCAGTTTTATATATAGTATCAAATACTTTTTTGTCAGAAAGATTAAGATTGTTTATATCTACATCATCCCAAGTTAATCCTTCCATTTTTAAAGTATCATCAATAATATCAACTGTTTCAAGTCCAAGATAATCCATTTTAGTAAGTCCTAGATCATCCATTGCAGAATGCATTTCAAGTTGAATCATTTTATTCCCATCTGAGTCATAACATATTGGGCAATACTCTATAATAGGTTTTGGAGTTAATAGAGTACCAGCAGCGTGTCTTCCCATACTTTTTGGCAGTCCTTCAAGTTCCATAACATACTTAAACCACAATGGATATTGTTCGTAAATATCTTTTAAACGTTTTGTTTTAAATAATATATCTTTAAGTAGAAATTCTTTTTCTTCTTCCTCGCCTAAATCATTAATTGTTTTAATAGTTGGAATCATTTTTGCTATTTCGTCACGCATTTTATATGGGATTTTTTTATAATATTCTCCATTGATATCTTCGTCTAATACTTTTCCAATATCTTTGATCGCTACTTTTGTACTTAAACTATTAAATGTGGCAATTGGAGCAACATTATCTTTACCAAATAATTCTTCGGATATTTCTACAAATTCTTTTCTTCTACGCTTTGAAATATCCCAATCAAAATCCCCGACTGATTTCCTTCCTAAATTAGCAAATCGCGTAAAGTCTAAATCCCATTTAATACTATCAACTTGTGTTACTCCTAACATATAAAGACACAAACAATTAGCTCCAGATCCACGACTATATCCCCTTGGGATACCTCTCTTATTTGCTTCTTGTGCCAACATATAAAGCATAATAAAATAATCTGTATAGTTTAACGCGAATAATACTGGTAATTCAATTTCTATTCTTTCTTTCCTAATTTTCTGATCTTGTGTAGACATATTACTAAACTTTTTATCAAAATCTTTATATACTAGATATTTTAGATATTCTTCATTTGAATCAAATCCTTCTTGAATTCTAACTTGTGGCATGATAACACCTTTATTAAGTCCTATATCAATATTCTCAATCATATCAGCGATATTTACAGTTTGTTCAATACCTTTCTTTATGAATTCTTTATCAAATTGATTCTCTAAGATGTCATAAACGTCTTGCTCAGTTTGAAGATAGCAATCAACATAACTTTCTCCAACTTCTCTATCTTCGCTTATTTTTACAAAAACAGCATGTGAATTAATTTGATCTTTACTTATCATATGAGCATCAGTAGTAATTACGTAAGGTAAATTATATTCATTAATAAAGTCATAAATCTTTTTGTTTGCCTCTTTCTGAGAATCCGTACTGTGTGATTGTATCTCACAAAATACATTATCAAATATACTTTCTAAACTAGAATAATATTCATAAACAATTTTATTTTCCACTCCACTTGTCAACCATCTACTCACTCTTCCGACTTGACAAGCAGTTAGACATATAATTCCTTCCCCTAAATTATTCTCTTTTATGTAGTCAATTGATACTCTTGGTTTTTTATAGAAACCAAGAGTACAAGCATCAGACGTTATTTTAAACAAATTAATAAGACCTTGCTTTGTTTTTGCAAATAAAACCAAATGATATCTTTGTTGATGATATTCTTTTGTATCTTGTTTTTCAAACATATTATCAACTTCATACATTTCATTACCAATTAAAGGTTTTATATTGTTTTTATTACATGCTTTTACAAAATCAACAAATGAAGACATTTTCCCATGATTGGTTAACCCCAATGCTGTTTGATTATTTTTCTTAGTATGCTCAACCATTTGCTCAACAGTTTGGATAGCATCCAACAAAGACCCTTTTGCATCGTGCGTATGTAAATTTATAAACATATTTAACCTCCATTTATTTGTGTTTTAAGCATTAAGAATCTATCATATTTTCTTTGTAAAAATCTTTCCGTATCTTCGTACAAATACTTCATTATTTTGTATACTTGTTGATTACCACCATAATCAAGACTTTCAACAATATCATAACTATGCCTTTTATAAGTATTTGAAATTTTATATATTGTTTCATTATTATATAGATGTTCCATAATAAAACTTAGCATCAATTTTGTACTTGTAATTCTAAATTTAAAATCAAATCCACTATTTTTATCTTTTGACATTGAAATACTTCCATTGCCATCAAAATATCCTAATATAAAATATTTTTCATATTCTTTAGGTAAATTTTTAGGAGGTTCTTTTACTTGCGACTTATGTTCTACTAGTCCATGATTAACTAAATCACCATATATGGTTTTGCTATTTAAGATAAGTCTGACATATGGTGTTTCTGAATACCCCTTACCCTTACTAACTTTATAATGTTTTATTTCATGTGTTGATTGAATATCATTTTTGAATTTTAAAAGGTGTTCCTCGTCTTTTTCATGGATTGATAAACCAACAAGCCCACTATTATATCTTTCTTTATTCTTAGATATGTATCCATCAGCGTATAAAAATCCTAACCAATAGGCTTTGATTGGATCATTAATCACTTCAAAATAATTTTCATTAAAAGTATATTTTTTAGAGTTAATAGAATTGCTTCTTCTTTCAATATTGTTATCTTCTAAAGTTTTATATACCCTATAATTATTAATGTTTAATTCTTTTGCTATTTTTATAGCAGAACTACCTTCTATGTACGAAGATATTATTTCTTGCCTTAAAATATCTTCGTTATTATAAATATTCATCTATTCAATCACTTCCCATTCGTCAACAAATATTTGCCCAGTAAGTTTTCCATTATACTCATTAATACTTGCTCTACCAACAATATTTAATACCACTTCATCTTTCCAATCAACCATATTACTATACATTTCTTCATTGCTTTTAAATCTTATAAAATCAACTTCGTCCGTTTCTATTTTAATAGTATTTTTACCTTCACCTAATAATTTAATATCTTGTGCACGAACTTTAACATTATCGACATAAATTAATGGTTCTTGGATATTTGTACTATAGATATATTTTAAGTCGCAAATATCTTTTATAAACTCAAACGACATTTCTTCAAATGGAATTTTAAAGTCTACAAAATAAATCTTCTCAAAAGTCTCATCTTTAAAAAACTCATTAAGTTTATCATCAATTCCTTCTAAACATTTTTCTTTAATTTGTATTCCTGCTGCGTCTTGATGTCCTGCTACAAAAACAAATAAATTAGTTTTTTGCAACTTATCTTTAAAATCTCCTGTATTTGATCTCATACTACCTTTAATTTCGTTCTTTTCATTAATAGAATAGACAATTGTTGGTTTGCTATATTTACCCAATAAAGCATTTGCTAAAAGCCCAGACATACCTTCAGATTCTTCTTTATTAACTTTTACACATATAATTTTATTATCTAGATTAATCTGATCTTCGACAGGTTTAATTAATTTATCCGACAATCTTTTTCTTTTACCATTATAACTAACACACATTCTAGCAGATTGTTGATGTATTGACTCTTCAATTTCTTCTCCTTTTTTACTACCCCTAGTAGGTTTATATATGTACATCTTATCTGTATCTATATTTGCAAAAGATTTAAACATTAAGTCTTTATCTTCTATTTTCCCTAACCTATAAACTGAATTAATTAAAGGTGCAATGTAAAACGCTATAGCAATTGGATTTATTTCTCCTTTTAGAGAAAAATCTTGTGCTTCTATTAATGCTTTTAGAGCAGGACTTTTAATATTACTTAATCCTTTGCGAACATAATATTGCACTTCTAAATCTTTGGTATTCATATAATCTGCGATTAATCCAACTGCTACTAAATCTAAATATTTATCAGCTTTATCTTCCCACAATTCTTCATCTAGTGCTTTACAAAATTTATGCACCATTCCAACCCCTGATAAATTAGTAGAAATCTTAGATAGTTGATTATTAACAACAATGGCATTTGTACTATAATCTTTTACGCTATGGTGGTCAAGAATTATAATATCAATTCCCATATCTTTTACAATTTTATGTTCTTTAAATTGTTCGCTTGAAGCGTCTGGAAGAATTAATAGTTGAATTGTTGGTAGTGTATCTTTCAAATCATCCAACATAATACCATGTGTTTTTTTGATGTGGTTTTGGAAAAATAGATTAGCATTTGGATAGACCTCTTTTATGTAATTATAGAGTAATGTAGAAGATGTAAGGCCGTCACAATCGGCATCACAAATAATCAATATATTAGACTCTTTTTCTAAATGCTCCAACAAACACTTAACTGCAATATCCATATTCTTAAAATCTAATGGATTAGTAACAACACTGTCATTAATATCTAGGAATTTTTCAATATCTTTTATTTCTCTATTATGAAGTATTTCGTATAATAAATTTGTAGCATTGTAATTGTTTTCTCCAATAATTTTATATTTCATTTATATTTAATTCCTCTCATTATTCGTTTATTTTCATATAATTTTTTAAACTTAATCTTATCATCAGTAGGACTTTCCTTTTCTCCCAATATCCCATATTCGTCAACTAAACAATAAATAGTTTGATTACCTAAAAATTTGTTACATTCTTTGTCATAATATTCTTTATTAAATTTTCCATCTTTAAACATTACGTCCTTATCATATGCTAAAACAATATCTACTCCTAAGTGTGTTAATTTCTTTACTTGGTATTTTGATAATGTATGAGCACCAATACTTACAGCATTTCTTATCCCGTATGACCATAATTGAGCAGTCGCTTTTTCTGCCTCCGTAATAATAACGTAACCTTCTCTTTTTATATACGGCATAGTTTTATTTAAACCATACAATATTTTAGACTTAGCACATGGAACTAAATAAAAATACTTACTTTCCCATTGTTCTAATTCTTCTTGTGTTTTATAAAGTCTAGCTTTTATTCCAACTAGCGTATTTAATTCATCTCTAATTGGTACAGTAATAGAATGTGTTTCTAAATCATAACCAAAACCAAAATCTATTTGTGTTTGCAAGTCTATATTATCTTGTAAGAATAATTTATTAGCATAATTGCCATAATATTGCAAAATATCTTCATCTATCGGTTTTAAGTTTATTATTTCATCTTCTTCACTTTTATTCGTACCATTTTTTTGCTCATAGATATAATCGAGAAATTTTAGCATTTCTGTTTTACTTGTTGGTTCCTCATAATAATTATATGAACAAGTGTCACATATCCATTTTATACTTTGAGAAAAATATAATTTCTTTATAAAAGATGTAAGTGAAATAATATTTGTATAACCATATTTGTCTGAGATATCTCTAGTATAAGCATTCACCCAAAGATTGTCTTTATAAATTACAACATGTTTGGCATCGCCATCTGGAAATCCACAAGTAAAATATTCTCCTTTATCTTCTATATGATGCATATCTAAATTTTTAAGTATCTTTTCTATATCATTATTTTCTATAATTTTTGCAAATAATTCTTTTACCTCCATAAAGTTTTATGCTCCTAACCTTTGTTTAGGTTTTGAATCACTATTCCTATTCCCCTTCTTTACTAATAATCCAACCTCAATCCATGTATTTCTGTCTAAATCAACTTCACATACTGTAACCTTACCTTTACCACCAGTCCTACTTTTAGCAAATCTATGACCATAATATATTTTTGTGATATCTAGTGGTACTTCTCCACCCCAGTCATCAATAATAGAATATTTGTCATAATCATCTCTAAATAATCTCTTACCTAAAACAAGATAATCCAATACGTGGAATATTTGTTTACAGTTTGCTAAGTTCATGCTATTTAAATCAAACACTTCTAAGTATACCGAGTCATCTGTGAGTTGAAAATTGGCATATATTCCTATCATTAACTCTTTAGCTAATTCTTCCAATCTAGTTGCTGTTTGTTTTATAGTTTCCCACGCATCTGTTCTATATCCTTTTAAAGTATCATACATCACGTACTCAACATTTTTTGACAAGACATGCTTTCGTATTTCCATTTCTATATCATAATCGGCATATTCTCTCATCTCTTTAAAATATATCTTAGTATTTTGTTCTATCCATTCTCCAACTATTAATGTGTTTCTATATTCTGTTGATTCATCATATAGTTTTTGTTCATATTCTTCGTCAGTTAATATAGGGTCTTCATTTTCATCCAATTCTCTAACAATAAATTTACCAGTAATGTCACTTTTGTATCTTCCAAGTACAATTTCTTCCTCAGTCTTATTTAAATCAAAATCAAAATGTAGTTTATGTATTGGATCATTAATAACTGTAACAATTTTACAAGCTTCAATATCCTCTTCTGACATTTCATTAGTCATAATAAGTACAGCTTTTTTCTCGACTAAAGATATATGTGTAGCAAGGGCAACCATTTTTCTTGATTTACCTTCATTAGACAACATCCCCTCAACAATTAATTTCCCTTTGCGGAAACCTCTAAAAAATAAATTCCAGCAATTCCAAGGGAATGTAATTCCAAAACTAGGTTTCTTAATCCATTCTTTAATTCTTTTTACGGATTTTTTGCCCAATACAACACTTTCTTCACCTCCACTAATTATAGTATTAATAGTATCCGCTTTTGCTTTAATCATTTTATAAATATCATTAGCAGAAAACTTTTCAAAATTCTTATGTTCGAGTATTTTCTGAACAGGATAACCACTTCTCTCGTACTCCCTCACTAAAGAGAATTTCTTAACTATATTAAAATAGTTTTTAAAATCATCAACAGTTGAAAGTTCTTTCATTTTTTCTATTGTTTTATAACCACCATAATTTTTGTATTCGGCGTTTCTTTTCTTATCTTGTGACATATAAATATTAATATTATTTTCTGTAAACTCCTGTGAGAATGTTTGAAACATAATATCAAAACTATCATAGAAAAATTTGCAAGAACTATCATAAAAATCATATTTAGGACGCATTATATGTCCATATTCAACATAAATATCAGGATTTTTATATAGAGAACCAACTAATAAAGTTTCTGCCTGAACATTATAATTTTTTACTTCTTCCAATAAATATAACACCAACTCTCTTTAAAAAACCTCATCTAAAATATCAGCAATATTTATCTCTTCATTTTCCTTTTGATTGTTCCGTTGTAATGATGTGATTGTATTAATATTTATATCATTTTTTAATACTAAATCATTTTTAATTTCCGTTTTTACTATATCTTCTGTTTTTTGTTTTTGTTTCCATTTTAAATATTCATCATAATTATTGATTACAATTGCTAAATCATAATCAATTCTTCTAATAACATCTATTTTTTTACCTTTCCTTTCATTATTATTATTTACTTTGTCAAGATAGGTTTTCATTTTTTTAAAAATTTGTAATAAATCATAATATGAGATTGGAGCATTTATACGCATACTAAATGTTCCATCATTGATCTGTTTAGTTTTCTGGAAAAACAATGCTGGCAGTACAGTTAAATTATAATTATCATATATCCAATATGTAAGCCTATCTCTATCTATCAAACTATTTACATAATCTGATTTTGTAGTTTTAATAACCATTTCATTAGCTAATTTTATTGCATTATCTAGTGTTAAACATTTTTTATCTGTTTGAAATTTAATAAAACAATCATAATGATAATAAGATTGTTGATAAAATATGAATTTATCTACTTCTAAATTAATTGTTTTAGTTTTTGGTTTATCACACACTTTACATTTTCTTAATATCTCTTTCAAATATTTTCACTCCAATATTCTGCTCAAATGAGGAATGATAAAAAACCATTCCTCATTTTTACTATTCTTACTTTTGCTATTAATTCTTTGCCATAATATCATATATTTTTTGAAGTGTCTCAATTGACAAATCTGGCGTAAATTGAATTGGTAAACCTTCATTTTCTAATAACGGTTTCATCGCTTTACGTTTTGTGGGAGGCATAGATTCTTTAAGTTTCTCAATAGTTTTAATTAAAGACTCTACTGTAACATTAGCATTATCAGTTGTTGTAGTATTTTGATTTGTATTATTAGGAACATCAGCATATCCTGCAATTTCTTTATAAGTTTCTTCATTTTTCTTAACAGTATCACTAACTTTCCCTTGAGACATTCCTACATTTTTACCCCTATTTTTATTACTATCAATGACATCTTGCCATAATGCTACTGATGGATTTTTAACAATCTCATTAGGTTTATATTTCCCTGTCCTATCCTTTTGTTCAATTACAGCATAAATTTCACCATCTGCATCCGTCATATTATGAATAACTGTAAATACTTCATATTGAATAAAATCCCATGACTCAGGAACTTCATAACCCATATATGTAAGAACCATTTCTCCTTTATTATTCTTAACCATTTCCTTCTTATCTTTTGCTCTACCAGTGATAGCAACATATTTATCAGTATTTGTAATAAGATTACGAACAAGCGACTTGCCACTTGATTTAATCTTATTATGATCTTTAAATTCAAGGCCAGCAGTACCTACCATTACTTCTTTTTCGTCAGAGGTTTTACCTTGTAATTCTGCTCTGATGGCTGCCCTTTTTTCAGAAAGATTAATTGCCGCATCTGAAACATTATCTGCAACAACAGTAATTCCGTCAATTACAATAGCGTCTGCAATAAATTGATTACCATCAGCATCTAATACAACTTCTTCTGTTTCAATACCATCTTCGTCTAAATGATATAATGGTTCATTATTAATAACTTTATCGCAATAATATCTAATCTCTGAAAGTGCAGATGTGTAAACTAGATAAATATTCTCAAGATTTACACCTTCTTCTTCTAACCTATCTAATCCAAAACCATCAATACTACCTGTCTCGCAGTCAATATACAGTACACGTAAAGGTTTACCTTCTTTATTCATTTTAGCAAAGTCTGCTACACAGTTACTTTTTCGGACACCATGCTTACCGTAAACAAAATATTTTAGACCTTTTTCCACATTACTTCCAGTTCTTGCTCTTGCCATATTATTAAATCCAACCCTTCTATTTTTATTTATTATTTTGTATGGGGTGGCGTTTTGAACCACCCATACTTTTGAACTATTGTTAATTAAGTGATTACCATTCCATTTCTGGGTCTTCAGATTCTCCTTTATTTCCTTCGTCACCATTCCAATTGTCATTACCAAACTCATCTTGAGCTTTAAATGCTTTAATAACAATATCTTCGGTATAAGTTTTTGTATCTATATCTTTTGTATCGATTCCAGTAATTTCAAATTCAAATTTACGAGGACTACCAACTTGATTAAATGGATCTGCATCCCCACCCCAATCTTCTGGACTATTATTTTCAACCTCTTCTGCCATACGTTTATTATTTATTTTACCATGAATTGAAATTCTATTATATGGTTTTAAATGTTTTCTAAAATTTGATGCTAACGTTTTGTTTCTAATAACAAATTCAATATCTTCAAGTGTTTTATATGTAACAATTTTTGCCTTAATAATCCATCTTGGATCATCATTATCAGGTTTATTATTTTTTTGAGCTTGAACAATCTCCATAAATAAACACTTTTGTTTAAAATTACTTTCTTCCTTAAAATCTTCTTGCGCAAAGTCAACAACCGAATTGTAAATCTTTTTAATATTTAATCTTTTGAATCTACTTTTACCATTTTCTCCTTCCATTGAACTAAATTCTAATTCGCCAACTATTAATACAGGCATATCATCCTTCAATCTTTTAGAAAGAAGTTCAGCAGCATCATAATCCCACATACTTTTAGTAATGTTTTTATTTTTATCATCTTTGTCTAGGCCGATAATTACACCAATAGGTTCAAATCCCTCTTCTTTAAAATTTATACGTTGCCCCCAAGATATTTTCTTACTAATTCCTTGTTCTCCTTTTGTCTCAGATTTTTTATAAAACCATGCATCTTCTTTTTCTGAGTCTGAAATTTGAACATAAACTTCATTATCTTCTGATGTTTTTACACCAAAATTAACCGTATTTCTCTCAAAACCATTTTTTTGTGGTTTTTGTTTAAAGAAATTCTCACCTTTTTTTGTGCCAGTTACTAAACCTCTAGCTTTAAATTGTCCCTCTGTGAGTGGTAGTCCATGTTCACCAGTTTTAACTTTTGCCATATTATGTATTCCTTCTTTCAATATTTTTATTTTATTATTTAATGCACATGATCTTTTAAAATATAATTGAAAGAAGGAGGTGGTTTGCTTCTACAGATAGGAACTTGGCCCCATGCTTTTGTTTTAATAAGCATCTTTCCTTTCTATTATTATTTTATCTCACAACCTTAACATCAAAATTAAACTCTAAACATTTTCTACTGGCTAAATAATCACACCAATGTACAAAATGTTGTATTTTATTTTTTGGCGTAGGTAAGATTTTTTGTTTTGTTTTATAATCAAATGCAAATTGACCCATATGTGACTCAATATTGCCAATAATCATATTTAGCGTTTCTTCATCAATACAACTATTAATGTCTGTGTTAGTTCTAAGCATATTAGTAACAATTAAAGGATGCTCAGTAACAGTGTGAGAACTATTATTTATACCCGATTTAAATCCATCGTGTAATATCAGTGATGAAACAATCATGTCTTTATCATCTTCTGTATACTTAAAAATATCTAATCTAAACATTTCTACTGCAATTCTTACTGCCGATTTGGTATGCCTCACTAAACCTCCCTCTCCTAAAGCATATTGTGGATGATATTTACCAGACGAACTGGCAGGAATTGAGAAGAAATACTCTGGTAAGTTATTTAATGCTTTTTCTGTGAATTCTTTGATCTTAGGATTTAATATGTATGATAGTTCTGTTTTGAATATATCTAATCTATCCACTCGCTACTCCTTTCATTAACCCACTTAATAAGTATACCACACAACTAAAACAACGTCAAGTATTTTATTTCTTACTTCTAACAAAACAAAACCACTTAAAATTCCACTTCAATTCATTTTCTTAATGCAATCCATTTTTCCTAAGAGCATCATTAAGTTGCTTTAAGAAATATGTCGGATCATCATTCGCATCAACAGTAATATTAATTGTGATATTATTTACTACATTCTTTAACTCATTATCAGATTTATCATTCTCTACCTCATTCTCTTTCTTAACCTCCTCTACCCAATCCCATTCTTCCGGTTCATTCTCATCTAAAACATCACACACAACTCTCACACAACTATCTAGTTGCTTAATTGCTACGATGTCGTAATCGTCACCTTCGCTTGACAATTCTTCATCATAATCATTTATTGATATACAATAAGAACTATACCCTAATTGAATATCTTCTTTATTGCAGAACATTTTTCCATTCTCAATATCATCTAACAAAGCACACAAATCTCCGTCACGCATTTTGAAAAGCATTGAGCTATTTAATTGTGATTTTTTCATTTTAATATTCCCACTTTCATTTAATTATTATTTTTATTTATTTACACTATTGTATCAATACTGCCGTAATATTCTTTGCATCATACAAGTCATCAATCTCTACCCAATCAATATCTTCTCCATAATAAGGTGCTTTACCATCTTCAAATTCTTCATCTGTTACTAATACTCTAGATGTTTGCTCTGATTGTTGTCCATGGTCTGCTTCTATGTAAATAATTGCGTTGTCTGGAATATTGGATAATAATTGTTTAAGTTCTAATGTATTCATATTTCCTAACTCCTCTCTACTACTTGAAACAAAACACCATTGTCTCTTTTTGGTAATCTGAACTTATCTAAGGTATGTAAATTCTCTTGAATATAATAATACTCACTATCTTCTGCAAGAATAACTCTGAATGAATCCTTATCAAATGTGTAAAAATCTTTAAGGAATTTTACTTTTCTCATAATCCACCTCCTTTTGATAAAGTTTATAACTTATTGCATTAAACAAACGCTACAGGAGCATCCCATACAATCTCCTTCAAACCCCATTGCTTCACATTTATCAGCGTCTTTATTCATTTCCTCAGTCATTTGTTTTACAATATATCCATTTTCATGTAATAGTTTAATTGCTTCTTTAATCTTATTTTCCATAGTTTTTCACCTCCTCAATTAAAATAACTGTTTTAAATTATTTTATCAAAGATTCAATAGTTCTCTCTAATCCTAATTCTTGTCTACAATAATGTAAGAAATCTTTACTATTCATTAAACTTTGAAGTTCATTTAATGAGTAATT
>Ga0209416_1000821_pt1 | contig 26896 bp, 43 predicted proteins | sample RifGroF1_FD_184001 | JGI IMG/M metagenome (GOLD analysis project Ga0209416, IMG submission 184001) | Groundwater microbial communities from Rifle, Colorado, USA - Groundwater F1 (SPAdes) (version 2) | ecosystem: Environmental > Aquatic > Deep subsurface > Groundwater | place: Rifle, Colorado...
TTTATTGTAAAGTGAAGCGATATTCCTCAAACCAAACTGCATTTTCACTTCATATTCGCATAGCTCGTGTGACATTGTGAAGAGATATTTCAAACAATAAATAAAAAGTGAAGAGCTATTTTTACAGAAACCTCGTTTTTACTCTATTATCGTATAGCTCGTGTGACATGTTTAGGGCTCGTGTGACATAAATTTCCGCTCATGTGACAGCTCGTGTGACATTTTATAGGCTTTATTTTATCGATATATGACAAATTGTCAGAGGTTTATAGGGGAGTGGTTTATGCAGTTCTTCTCAAAATCCCATTCACTTCTTTCCAGTCTTCACTTACCCAGAGCCATTCGTGCATGCAGTTATATCCACCGCAATATCGTAAAACCGGAAGACCCTGGTGATTATCCATCCCACGGATTTGATTCTCTGTATAGAGCTGCCCGGAGGACAAAAGATGTTCACAAAAAATTCTTGTTGCACCGGCGCGAAAGGGACCGAAGTACGCAGCCTTATTTAACCCGGCGAGACCGGCAATTGTTTGCGCTGAGGTGTTGTCAAATCCCGCAAGCTGGGTATTTATGAGTGTCTTGGCATTGCTCGCCGGTACGCGCAATCTCCATTGTGTTGTTATCCTCGCACGGCGTTCATCAATCTTGCCGGCACGGTAGTCTGAAACGATCCTTTGGATTTCGTTAAGCGTAGGCTGGCTATCCTGGTGGGCTTTGGGGAGTAAAGTATAATCGACCGGGTATTTGAAGTTTAGAACATCTTTTATATCGTTGTTTATTTCTATCAATGCCTGGCGTCCGTTCCAAGCGCGTAAATCGCCGTCGGAATTCAAGTCATCAATAAAACCCTCAACCGCTTCTTTGAAGTCGCTGCCGGTTATACGTAGGGGATCAGAAGCGGAAAATATCTTCCCAATTTCGGTTTCATAATCGCGGACTAAATTGTAGAACTGCCGCCCGATGTGATCAGCGATCTTCTGTTTAAGTTTGTTCTTCTTATCGTAAAGAGCAATGTATTGGGGAACATCAACTTCAGGCATCAGGCTCTTTCTTTTTTATAGTAGGGGGTCGCTTCCGAATATTGTTTACTTACAAACGAGCGTTTGCATTTTGGACAAATGTGTCCCCGCTCAATACAATGTTTGTACTTATGTACTTTTATCAGTTTAAAATTCGGATCAGATTTCTTTTTGGGTGTGTAACCACAATTCTTATAAGGACATTCCATTCCCAGTTTCCTTCTCTTTTTTCTTAGCTGTAGAAATAAGATCGTAAAGCCATGATGCCGTTCGGTGCGCCGATTGGAACTTTTGAGGGAAGCGCGCACTGTTAAGCATCTCCAACATTTCATCATATTTTTCAAGCGGGATATTCACACCGCCGATGGCGCGTATTATCTTTTCAAATATCTTTTTTGGATCGGCTTTGTATTTGCCGTTGATAACTTTGCTGATCGCCGAGTGATCAACTCCAGACTCTTTAGCAATTTGTCGAATCGATTTACTCATTTCATCTTCGAGATTTCTTCAAAAAGATCAACCGAGTCACACTTTGCAATTTTAACAATTGCGGCTATCCATAGCAAAACAAATACAACTCCTAATGCGCCCCAAACCCACTGCGCAGCATCAAATTTATCTAACAATAAATAGGCAACTCCGGTAGTTGTAAAGGGAAGTTGTGCCTGTAAGTTTGAAGGCTTTATAACTTTAGTTGGTTGTGCTTTTCGTTCAATAGCCATGTCATATCCTTTTTAATTAATCAACAAAATGGTTTCTAATTTTTCCCGTGCCAACGTAAAAAGCGTATCTCGCTTTAATGTAACCGGCTTCTACTAAATTGTTCCAAATTCTATCCGCCATTAAATTGCTATGTAAAAGAGCAGCGAGACCGTTATTTTCTAAAGTATAGATAACGTTTTTCACTGCTTTTTTCGGACTCTTCTTTTTGCTCATATCAATTCACCGAAAAAGATGAAAGTTCTTCAATCCGTTTTTCGTTAAGCTCGCGGCGAAGATTGTTCAGATAAGCATATTTGTTCCGCTCGAAATCCGTGCCGCCGGTTGCTATTATAACTCCATAGACTTCCTGCGCTGCCAGATCAACAGCTTCAACCTCGCTCACCGCTTCCGGGAATTGTTTTTTGCAAGCTTCAATTATTGTTTGTTCAATCCAGCCCATGTTACGCCGCCTTTTCTTTGCCGGAGGCAGATTCTTGATCGAGCACTTCCCAGTTGATTGCATAGTACGGTGAATCTGCCTGGTCGATCTTAAGTCCAACACTGGCGATCTGTGTATCGTCAATAGCTTTCGCGGCGTAATCAACGAGCAACGCATCTTTGTTGATCTCTTCTTTGCTGCGGATATACTTTTTCGGATCGAGGATTTTCTTGATCAGCTCGATGGTCGTACCTACGCTGTACTTTTTGTTAAGCTGCGTAACTTTAGGCGGGTTGGTTCTGTAGCCAAGCGAACCATGCGTTAACTGCCGCGTCCGTTGTTTCAAAAATTCCGCTTTGTTGATAAGGAGAAAATCCTCAATCTCTTTCTCGATGAGCGTTTTTGTTGCGCGGTAATCGGAAGTTGATTTGTCGAACTCTTCTTTAATATCCTGAATTCGTTTGTTCATCATTGCTTCTTTTTTAGCAACGATAGTTTCGAGCTGAGCCAGTTCAAAAAGCTTCTTGTCTGCATCCTCGAACGTTTGAATGATCTCATTTTTCTTTGCCATGTTGGTTAATCCTTTATTAAGGTTTTTATTGATTGTAAAATTTCTACTGCTACATAAGGCGGAATTGCATTGCCTAAACTTTTAAGTCTGTCCACCCGGCGGGGTATCCTTTCAGCCACTCTACAAAGTTTGGATGAGGACAATAACCATCGTTCATCGATTCCCTTAGAGCAGTGGTAAGGGGATAATGCCTCCCCTTTTGTTTGGATGTTCTGAAATCTTTCTTCGATACTCCCTTGTATTCTGAGGCGAGAATGCGCGGCAACAATCCAGATGTGCCGTTCCATCGTTTGATGCCCGACGCTCGAAGCGTCAATATCAAACGTTGCTGTTTCGTAACCGAACATTTCCAATTGTTCACAGAGTAGATCGTGTTCGTGGGAATGTTTGTCACCAACAAATCCACCAACATTTTCAATAAGACAAAATCCGGGTAAAAACTCTTGAACGATTCTGAGCATTTCATCTTTAAGAGGTTCGCCGCCGATTCCGCTTCCGGCGTTACTGTATTTCTGACATGGGAATCCGGCAGTGATAAGATTGATCTCTCCATTAATATCTTTCCTCTGTAATTTGTAGATGTCGTTAAAAATAGAGATATCCTCTCCGAAGTTTTTTCTAAGAACAGATTGACAAAATTTATCGATCTCACAAAATCCGGCATTCTCATAATCGTTTCCAAAAACAAGTTTTGTCGCAAGCGCAAATCCGCCGATGCCGCTGAATAAATCGAGATGTCTAAATTTATCAACCATCTTATCCAACCGCCGTTTTATTCTGCTGACTAAAAAGCGGAAAGACTCCACCGTCCGGGAACTCACCGGTGATGCCTTGAATAAATCCCGTGTGAATCTTAAATACATTTTGTTTCGCCCGGTGCAGCTTGCGCAGATCAGCTTCTTCCTGCTTAAAATTATTGTACTGCTGCACCGTTGGCTTTAGCTCGTTGGCGGAATTATGGATGTCCTTTATCCGCACGTCGAGTTCGTCAATCTCTTGCTTCTCTTTCTGCAGAGCCGTTTCAATTTGCTTAATGTCCAGTTCCATTTTTGTATCTCCTATTTGTTATTGATTGTGTTTCTCTATTTCTCTTAATCATAATCTGTCTGCCTACTGCCCACTGCCGGTTGCCGACTGATCCTTGCCGACTTCCTTCAGCTCTATGATCAGCTCTTTCCAGTCATGCGCGTTATGCGCTTCTATCAACGTGGCAGCGAGGAGAAGAACGACAGAATAATCGAGCCGCTTCAGTTGATCAGTTAATATGTTTTTGTCTTTTTCGGTCATAAAAGTTTTCAGTTTTCAGTGATCAGTTTTCAGCCGCCAATTATGTCCATTAACGATCTCATTCGCTACCTTCCTTGATGGTAAATTTGCGTACAAAACGTTTTCTAAATCTGGGCAGTCGATCCAAACGATCATAAATCTACAACCCGCTAAATATGCGATCTTAACCGTTGCTCCTTCCGGAGCGAGTGACAATCCAAATTGAGATCTATAATCTTTATATTCCATTCCTAATTCCTAATTCCTAATTCCTAATTTTATAATTGCAATTCATAATTCGGGTTCTCCACATTTACGCAATAGACTTCCTTAATCATATCGCGCACACTTAACCGTTCACAGCTTGCAAAACTTTCAAGCTCTTCTTTAAGCGCCGCAAAACGTGTGCGCTTATAGTCGTTCCACTCATCATTATTTACGGCAATGTAGTAACCGTTTTCATCGCCGATAATCCTGGTCCCTTCATGCCGGGCAAGAGAAGCGAGAGCACGCAATTTTCTTTTAAAAGTATCCGCCGTAATCGGTGCAAGCAGCACGCGTCCGCTTGTTCTACCGTTCAATAGTTTATACCGCGCGTAAAGCGTGTCCGCAGTTAATGCGCTGCGTTTGCCAAAGCCAAGCATATTAAAAAGATCAGTTACAGTATTCATCACTTCACCTTCTCTTCTTTTTGATGAGCAAGTTTTTCTTTTCTTCTCTTTATCAAATAACCGATAAACGAAATTGCAGTTCTCCCGGACAAATATTCCCAGTGCAAATAACCGTAACGCTGGATCACCAACTTTATCAAATACTCTTCGCTCCACTCCAACTCTTTGCGCAGCTTATTTACAAGTAAAAGCTGCGGCGTACTCATTCCGGGTATTTTCATAACGCCCAACTTTTCAACCTTTCCCCAGTCTATTTCACTGGTCTTTTTTACAAGCTCACTAAGCATACGGAGTTCATTGTCGGAAAGATGCGCCATGCTTTTAACCTCGAACTCGGAAACTGCAAGCTGATGCAACAGCGGATGAGGATCATCTATCTGCCACGTCATTGAGGCAAACGCATGCAGCTCGCGTAAAAGTTTTGCTCTATTTGATTTTTGGTTTTCCATCGTTACACCTTTTATTCAATCACCAACCAGTACAAGTCATCAACTTCGTGGTCTGTTTTAACTTTGCCCATCATCACCGCGCCGTGGAGAATTCTGGTGGCTTTGTTAAAGGAACAGTTGAAGTAATGTTTTACTTCGCTTCTGGTTGCGCTGTTCCGGTTTCTGTTGTTTATCATAAATTCTATTAGATCGTTTAATACATCGTATTGTGATGCCGTTTCAAGATCAAGCCGCGTGCGCTTTGCTGTCTTTACTTTCTTCTTCAATGATTTCATTTTTAACTTCCTGTGTTTTTGAGTGGTTACCGTTGTAAATAGTTATTAGCACATCTGCATCAACATCTTCCCAAGATTTTATTTTGCCTCTGCCCATAAGCCGGATGATCTCTTTCCGCACCGTTTCCAAATCACTAAGTCCGGCGCGTAAGGAAAAGAAATCCGTTACGGTTTGCAGTTCGCTTTGTTTTAAGTTGATGTGATGATAGTCTGACCACAGCTTTATATCTGATTTTTGTACAAGAGGAAGTTTTTTAACCGTTGAAATTCTCCGTAGAAATTGTTCTTGATCCGAAACGCCCTTATAGGTTACGTCTGCGTTAATGAACATATCGTTATAAAAACGGTAGTTCCCGATCATTAGTATTGATAACGTAGGAACGTTATCAAGCAGATCTTGCAGTACTTTAAAGTAGCCCCAATCTTCAGTAATTAATCTTTGCGCTTCATCTATAATAAGCACGGTTCTTGTATCGCTCTGCAGCGCGTTGATCAAGTGACGCAAGCCGTTCACACTCTTTTCGTTTAAGTAAAACAACCGGCACAGATCGCGGATAAAATTCCGTTTTGCCGCAACCTTCGTTTTCTCCTGGTCGGTTAACACTTGCATGTATTTGCAGCCGAATTGATTTGCCAAATACTTAGCGCAAATAGTTTTCCCCATTCCGGTCCTATCTGCCAGCGTTACCATTATCTTTTCATTCTGGCAGCGCTGAACATATTTCTCCATTTCAATTAAAACGGAAGTGCGAAGGACGGTCCTGTCTAAAAGATCGCGCCCTTCCATTATGCGTACCATTCTTTCAATAGTTGCCTGCGGAAATTCCCGCTGATCCTGGATCATAAACTTGTAATCAAAGTAAGGTAATCCCACTTTAACCGCTTGCGACTCTCTCGCCCAGCCGGACGCATCGCAATGCTTTATCCAGCGTTGCAGCGTCTTTTGGTGAGGTTGGTTGTAATTGCTCATTATTCTCCTATCTGTATTTGTGTACCGTAAATTGCCGATAGCTTATCCTCAAGCTCGGCGTTAACTTTTTCTTGCGTAATTACTTTCTGCTGTTTTTCTATTTTTGCTTCCGCCATTTTTTGTGCGGCTTCTCCGCGCGTATTTAGTTGAATTACCGGCGCGGAAAACTCTTTCTCTTTCGTTTCTTCTTTCCCGGTTGAATAGCCGGTTGCAATTTTTAACGAAAGGGAATTCTCTTTGTATGCTTCACTTCTAATTGAAAGGAATGCTTTAGTCCTTGCGTCTGGCATCATGCCGCTAACGGTTGCCGGATGCGGTTCTGCTATGCAGATGAACTTTTCAACTTCCTGCCCGCGCTCTTTCTCTTTAATGAACACGTACACTTCTTTTATAAAAAGTTTCTCTTTGCCCGATTGTTCTCTTATGCGTAAAATGTTTGAAGGTGAGTAGCGGATGATTATTTTCTTGCCGATGTAATCGCGCAGTTGGTAGTTCATGTAAAGCAGATTGTTAATGTTGATCCCGTAACGGTGAACGCTGCGTACTTCGCTTTTCATAACTAACATTGCAAGTTCTTCTTTACTTGCAATTGCCCGGCTCTGCCAGCCGCATAATTCAAATATCCTTCTGCGCCACATCGGGGAATAAAGGTTCGTCTTCAGCTGATCTTTTGAAAAAGAAGCATCGTTCAAAATTCTGTAAACATCTTCCATCGAATCCGGAATATGTCCGAGCGTTAATTCTAAGAATTGCGCGCTGCTCTGGAAGTAATCAAGATCAAGTTTGTATAAATGCGGGACCGCAAATTTTCCGGCGGCTTCTTTCTTTACGCTTTGATGCTCGCGGTTGTTGTACTTATCAACTTTGTTTATCACAAAATCGATCATCTCTTCGCTGCTCCAGATGTTCCCGCTCTTAACCACCTTTTCAAACTGTTCAGGTTTCTCCAGGTAAATCCTTCCGGTGTATTCTTTACGCTCGGCAAACCATTCCATCGTTCCGCCTATGCCGAACTGCCTTTCTATCAACTTCGTCCACGGTTCGCGCGGCATGCTGTGCTTTTCAATTACGCCAAGGTTCTGGAAAACGCCCTTATCGCTGGTAACTCCCAGACCCATCATCTTCATGGCTTGCAAGTGGCGTTCTTCTATATTATAGCCTTTGTACTCTTCTTCAATAACTCCGTTCTTCGTCATCAATTTACTTTTCATCGCTTTGCCGTTATCTGTTTTATAGATAACCGGACTGTCGCTAAGTCCGTACTTAAAAACAAAGTTTACAAAATTATCGGCTAACGAATAACTGTCCGGGCGTTCCGTTACTGTTGGATAAGAAAGCATTCTATCGCCGAGTGAATTGTGGAATGCCGCCCACGGTCTTAATACTTTTCCATTGTGCAGACAAACAACATCAAACTGCGTATGATCGGACTGGATGTACTGCATCGGTTCGTAAACGGAATAGTCATGCGTTAAGAACATCCGCTCGGAATTTTTGTAACGTACCGGTCCAAGATTATTCAGCGTCTGCGCTTCTTTATCAACCCACGGTTCGCAAAGAGTTATAAAGTGGCGGTAACTGCAGATTGGTTTCCCTTCCGCTTTGGCAACTTCTACAAACCAGTCGTAAACATCTTTGTACCCAAAGTTTTTCTTTAAGCGTTTGGGAGATGAAGATTTTGCCATCGTAATAATTGCAGCTGAGCGGAGGAGTAATTGTTCATCAACTTTTGTAGAACCGGAATCACTTCTTGTTTTACGATCTTCTTGTAAAGACGGGGCATGCCCCGTCTCTACGTTAGAAGCCGGATTTTGCTCTAAGTAAACTGCTTGAGCATTTTGGCTTAAAGCAGATATATTAATTTCTAATTGATAGCCGCCGACAAGTCGTGATGTTTTTCTAAACGCCCACTCCGGATACGATTTCCGGTGAAGTCTCTGGCGCATAGTTGAATAACTTATTCCTTCAAGCCGCGCGGCAATTTCTAATTGTAAATAAATGTTGTGCATATTATTTAAAAGCGTAGAGTGAATAAATTGCAATAATTACCAACGCCACAACTGTGAACGTTTTAAGGATAACGCCGAGCAGATCAATTTCTTTTTCCAATTGCTCAATAGTTTTCATGCTGCTTCCTGTTAAAATTTAGTTTTTGTTTTATGCCATTCGCAAACCGGACCGGCTGGGGTTACTTTTACAGTTACAAATTTGTAGCCGCTAAAGTTTGGAGTTTGTCTCTCCCACGTGCTTTGGTTATCCGTCTCTTTTGCCTGGTAACCGTTAGCAATTAACAGCGCGTAAAATTTGTTCGATTGCTCCTGCGTCTGGAAAGTCTTTAGATCAATTCCGTTTGTAGTTTGCGGATGATAATATTGCACGGTGTAAATCGTTTCTCTTGGTGTCATGCTGCTTATCCCTCCACGCTTTTACTATCTTTCATCAATACTGCAAATGTATCTTTTGCAGCTTTCTTCGTTTTGTGTCTCGAAAAAAGCGACCAGCCGGTATGAAAGGTTGACTCGGATGGTGTATGCACAAACCAGATGCTTTTATCTTCTTCGCGCAGTCTGAATATTTGATAACCATCATTTACAAGTTTTGTTATATCTCTGCCGTTCATGCTGCCACCTTCTCACTTTGCTCACTGCCTACTGCTAACTGCCGACTGTCAACTGTCGCTCCCCATTCTTTGGTTTTCTTCAGCTCTTCCAACAGCCATTCCTTTTGCGTACGGTATTCCTTTGCTTCTTTCATCTTATCTATAAGAAGCAAGAGCAGTTCGTTCTTCTCTTTCTGGTAAACGTCATCATTCCAGAGGTAGCCCATAAGCCCGCCCAGCATGGTAGCTATTAAATAAAAGTAGAGTAGTTCCATAGGGTTGTCCTTAGTTAGTGGTTGGTGGTTAGTTGTTTTATAAAAAGTTGTATTACAGAAATAATAATTCCCACCACCGGGAAGCCGGCGCACTTTACAATTCTTTTAACCGTTGCATTATTTTTGCGCAGGATAATTTCCGCTTTGCCGTTTGCCGTTAAAATAGTTGTGTTAATTTGCATTACTAAAACCCGTTACTTAATTTGTATATTATTAATTGAGGTAATTGTATGATCAGAAATACCGAACTTATGAAAGCCATTCTTTCGTTTGTTGAAACAAATCAAAAACAACGTGGTGGCTTGGATGTTGAACTTGACGGTTACACCGATTTTGAAATAGCTTATCATATTGCTTTGCTCTCCGAAGCGAAATATCTTGAGGTGCCCAGAGAGTTTGACAAAATAGATTTATCAAACAAATACGTATCCCGGCTTACGTGGGCAGGGCATAACTTTTTAGCCAAGTTAAATACTCCCATCAGTCTTGTACCGCCCGAAAGCGAAGAAAGAAAAACGCTCTAAATTGCCATAGGAAATTTTGTATAGCACATAAGCACTCCATGTCCTTTTCCCTTCGAGCATATCGTTAAATTCGGTGATGTCTAATTTTAATGAGTGTGCCCTTTGCTCCGGCGTTACTTGCATATCCAGCAAGTCGGCTTTTACACGGTAGCTAATCGCAAGGTTAAACCGTTCTTCTTTGGTAAGTTCATGTTCCATAACGTTCTCCTATTAATTAATTGAAAGTTGTTTATTAAAGAAACCAACCACTTGGGCGCGGAGCGCGTTAAGAAAAGCCGGGAGGTTACGACCAACTCTCTGCACTCTCTGCGCCTTTGCGGTAAATGTTTTTGTTTTAAGTATTGTAAGAACCGTACTGTGCTCACCCTTTAATATTTTTGCAAGTCTCATTTCCATATCAACCCAGCGGAACTGCCCGCTGTTTGCAAGCGACTCATGATGCAGTTGATTGTAGAAACGTTTAACGGTGTGGCTTTGTCTTTCGGTAATGCCGGTAATCTCGCGTAAGTATCTTGCGCTGATCAAATAACCGTAGCGGTTGAATAAGATTCTGTTACGCATATTATTGTTTTGTCGGTTGGTAGTTGTTGATGTAAACAATAATCCTTTTGCGGAGCTTCCCTAAAAACTTGCGTCCGTGGATTGCCAGACATGTTGAACCGGTACTTACGCCAAGCTCTGCCGCTATTACGTTTTGTTTTAACCCTTTTACTCTTGCGGCATAAAGTATGCTTGCTGCCGTGTCATTGACTTTCAGTTTCATTTTATTTAAGTTCTCCATCAGTTAAAAGAATATTTATTAGCCGTGACAAATATATGTAGATATACATAACTTGTCAAGTTATTTTTTATGTAGATTCATTATTTTTTTTATGAGTGATTACGATTACAAAGATGTCGGTGAAAGATTAAGGGAATTCGGGAAGCGATACGGCACTATGGCTGCTTTCGGCGAAGCTCTTGGGATGTCCGTACCTAATCTTAATCAATATTTAATAGGGAGAAGCATTCCGGGTGGACCTGTATTGAAAAGACTTATCGGACTTGGTTGCGATATAACATGGTTACTTACAGGAGCCAAGCACAACACCTCAGCAATAATGGATCAACTAACCATACGAATGATAGAGCTTGAAAAAGAGAACGCAGCGCTCAAGCGCAACCTTGGCAACATTCTATCAGTTGCACAAAAGGTTGAGGGTTTGGGGTATTCTAAAGTAGCGGAACCGGTAGTTAAATACAAAAAGAAAAAATAAAGGAGCGGTTATGAAAACAAAATATATTCTTCCAATTGCAATAGCAATATTAACCTTATTTAATGCATGTGTTAGTGTAAACGAAATACGTGGCACAGCTCTCTTCTCAGGTTATGATTTTACAGAATACACAAAAAAAGGTTTTCTATTTACACCCGAGAAATATCTCGGTGAATACGAATCGATTGGTTTAATAACATTGCGAATAACGCCTACGGTAAGAAAAACAAATGCACCGTCATACACATCCGATACGCTTGTTTATAAGTCGGGTATGCTGCTTAATCGTGGGGAAGACTTTGAGATTGTAGAAACAGTAGGCGGCAGAATACTTGTTGAGGTAATAAGTTCGGACAAAGCTATTAAACTTATTTATGAAAAAGCCGTGTCTATGGGGGCTGACGCAATCGTTAACTTTAACATTGAAGATATTGAACTGCATAACGGCTCACTTTTCTATACCGGTTTGCGTATCACCGGCTTCGCAATAAAGCGGATAAAATAAACAACATTTCAAAGAACACATAGCACGGAGAAACCCATGAACATAGAATTACAAAAGACAATGGATACATTAAGCAGCGTAGGTTTGAAAGCGGCTGAAGACGACATGCCGTTAGCCACATACAACATTCGTATGCTGCATGCACACTCTACCGCTTTAGCCGATTTCGTAACCCATTATCTATCCGCTTTAACAAACGCAAACAAAGAAGAACTGCGCGATGCTTTCGATGTGAAGTTTGCGCAGTATCTAAAGATTGAGTTCCCGGAAGCCTTTTCGTAAGTTCATAAGAGCGGTAAGGGTCACTACCTTTAATTGTTAATAATACTTGATCCATTATTGCACCTTTATGTTTTGTTATTAACTTGTTACTTTCCACTTTCTACTTTCAACTGGTTACCAGACACAGCAGCTCGCTCTCATTCCTCATCAAACTTTTTTTAACTGTATGGATAAAATGCGTCTCGCTAAAATGAGAGAAATAATAACCGGGCATTAAGTATTGCAGCTTTTTATTATAGCTATACTCGGCTGTAAGCGTGTGCACTTTTAAGTTGCGCCAGTTATTGTTGGTGTAATACAAACCCTTCACAGCTTCGTGCATCGCTTCGTTGTAGCTTGTATAGTTAACGTATGCGGACGTTCCAAAATTATAATTCGACACCCTTGTTATCTCTTCACTTCCGGCGGCGTATTTGTTTTTTACGTACAATCTCATATTGCTTAACCAGAAAGTCTCAGCGTTAGATATTGTGTCGCCTGATGTAAAAACAAATGTCCCGCTGTCTAACTTACAGCCGATGTAAGTCCCGGCTACTTTAGCTCTGTAACTAAAGCTTTGCGTTGCCGCGCCGTGTGTTATTAATGCGGTTCCGCTCTTGCCGGTCTCGGAGTTACCGGTATAAGTAATATCCATCTCCGTAGTAGAAAGCGTTCCACCCATACTTGTTAATATTCCGTCAACCATAACGATGTTGGTACAGTGCAATTCGTTTAAGTAATCTTCGCCGAGCGCGTTGCCGGTCGGACCGTCTTTAAATATAAAATCAGTTTCATCCGCTGTTAACGGTGTGTTTGCGCAAATGGTTTTTAACGAGCGCAAGGAATATTTTTTGTATGGCTTTGATATGAGAACATCTCCAAGGAGAACTACAAAGCGGTCATCGCGTTCAAGTATTTTTAATTTGAAATTAGTACCGTCATAAACAATAGAAGGGTAGAAAAAGAATTCACGCGCCAACTCGCCAAGTAATTCAAACGCGTTGTTTATTCTGCCCATGTAAGAATTCTCCCACAACGACTCAGTACCGGCGTTGCCTACGTGCGTAGTATTGATCATTACTTTATCAAAATAACAATCAACATAAGCTGAGTCGGTTGTATCGTAATAACCGAACTTTCTTTGTGTTGTAAAAGTAATATCGGTAAACGCTGCGAACGTTAAACCGCAGTTGATAGCAAAGAGTCTGAAGAACTGGCGTAGATAAATGTAGTTTGTTATCGGATCAGTAATAGATGCAAGCGCCAACCGTATATCATCCATCGTCATTGAGCTCAACCGCGCGAAAACATGAATCGCTGGCAATGTAACTTCACCTTGTTTTACAGTTGATGAATACTCGAAAACGTCAGGATCAATCGATTCAAAATCAACATCACCAAAAAAGTAATATTCGTTATTAACGGTAACTGAGTAAGACAAAGTATTTGTATCTAACAAAGTGCCGGTAACATAATTAGCGGCATCGCGCAGCTTCAAATCAAGCGTTGGTACACGTAACTCACCAAGACTAATATCAAAGCCTTCTTCTACATCTCCAATACTTTCAATAATATTGGGAGTAGTTTCCGTTCCGGTTTTGCTGTCATCATAAAACTTAACAACCACCGCACCGGCTGGTAATGTAATCGTGGGATGCGTATAAGTTTTCATTTGTTGGCTCGCATTTCGTTGCAAAGTCTTCGTAAATATTCATCAACATATTTTTTGTCCTTTAACTTTGTCGCGTCCATTTCACCAATTTCAATTCTTCGTTTTATTTCTGTTAATACTTCTTTAGCTATACAACAGCAATCGCCGTTGTAATATTTGATTGAGATGTCTCCATTAGTTAGTTCATAAACATCTGGCGACAAAAACCCTCGATGAGTTTTAATGGTAAACTCATTACAGCCCGCCAACAAAACACACAACAAGCTAAGCTTCGTAATCATAATCATAATCTTATTCATAATCTTAATCGTTTCTCAAAGTCACATAGTCTCATAGTCATTCCATTCCCGCAATGCTTCCAAGTTCCTTCTCCGTTAAGTACAACCACTTGCGCACCTTCTTACTTCTTCCCGCGCCTTGATGATGCCACGTTGCAAGCTGTTCATTCCGCGCGCCTTTATGCCCAATGGTTATTTCTCCGGTTTCGGGATTCGCATCAAGCACCGTTAAGCTTCGCATCATTTCAGAAGTCCAACGCATATCAACTTTCTCACTTGGCTTTTTGTTCTGCTCTCGATACCATTTATAACCTTCAGTCATCAATACCCAGAGCTTACCGGCTTTTGTTCTGAACACTTCAGTAAAGTCCGGGTCTTTACCTTTTAAAAGTGCAAGTTTCAAAGCGTTGGGTTTAACCGCGCCGATAGGCATTGAAAAAGGTTTTGTAGAATACTTACTTGCATTCGCATCAGAGCCGTCTTCAAAAATAGATCCAGCAACGCGCTGTTTAACAATTGCAACTACATGCGTACCAACGCGCAGTAACAATGCGCGTCCAACTATCTCACGTAATATTTCATTTGATTCATTCATTCATTCAACCATTCATTCATGCGTAGAGACGCGGCATGCCGCGTCTTTACAATCCGCCAAACGGATTTTTGCTTCCGCCGAAAACCGGCGTTTGATTTTCCGGTCCCTTCGTTCCAAAAAATTCATCTGCCCAAGCGCTGTCAAACTCTTTTCCGCTTGCAGAAAGATCGCGCACTACTGTAGCCATTAAACTCAAGTCTTTATATTCATCTGTCTTTAGAATATACTTCGGGAAATTTCCATTGGGAGATAGCCCATAGTTATAAAAATAATCTTTAGCAACTACGTCTCTTGTAAATCGTTCTTGCGCGGTTAATAAGTCAACCCACAGTTTATCCATGCGTACAAGATCGTGCACTTGACCAAGCGCGCGGTTGCCTCCGCTGCTGCTTACTTGCGTGGTTAATGTTTGCCCCAGATATAAAATACTTTGTTTGTCTTCTATATGATTAGCGAAACTTTCATAAGCGAACTTTCCTCCGGAGATGCTTCCGTTCGCCTGGAGGAATTCTATTTCCGTTGTCTTATCGATCACAGCGCTTGCATCTGTGCCAAGATTTTGTACTGCGGTTTTTAATATCGCGATTGCTTTATCACTGCTCATTATCGGGTCGAACTTGCCAACCCGCACCGGCATACCGAACAGTTCATTAAACTTTGCCCAGTCAAGGATGTTGTAGAATTTTAGGAGAGTCAAGTACAGCGCCGGTCTCATCAGTCCGCCGATATAGTTTTTCATCAAACCTTCAAACGGGTTGCTCTCCGTTATCATTAAATTATTGTAATCCAACTCAGACCAGATGAGCGAACCGCTTTTACTTAAATTGTACGCGGTTGCAGTTGTATCGGCAGTGCCGGTAATAGCGGCGTTCGTTCCGATTGTGATAACAAAATCAGCGTCACTCTTATCAGCTATCATATGCAGCTTACCGTTCTTCTTTGCAAAGTGAACGAAGTCGATCGGCTCGAACTGCGGATAGTATTGGTTCTTACTATTAATAAGCCAGTGCGGTATAGTAACGCTGTGTCCGTAAATAATTCCGTTAACGATATTTTTCAATGCATCGCCATGATTAGTGGCGCGCAACCGGTTTTCAATCTCTCCGCATTTTTTTAATTCGTTAGTATCTTCTTCTAATCCTTCCGGTGGTTCGATCTTAAAATCATAACCAAGCAGTGCATCGCGTCTTGTAGCGGTAACTCCGAGCAGATGCATATCCGCAACGGCAAGTTTTCTAATTACGTCAAGCATCGGGCGCGGGTCTTGATCAACCGTCATCACAGCGTTCTTTAATTGCGCGGGAGTTGGTAATAAAGAGGCGCGCAGCGGAGCGTAGGTATATTCTTTATCCGCAATGGTTATGCTCTTCGGTTCTTGTTTAACCGGTTCGTCTTTTGTCTGTACCGGCTTTTCTTTTTTTGCAAATCTCTTTAATAAATTATCAAACATATAAACTCCTTATTTATGTATTAACCTTCGAGGTTGAATTGTCGCTTGATTCTAAACCTCGAAGGTTGCTTCCGTAAAACTCTTTTAATTCTATCGGGATCGTTGTTACCGGCAACGGATTAATGTCATCGGAATTAATTTCAAACGCATGTTGTTTTTCAAGCGCACTTAAAATTAGATTCCCTTCACGCTGTCTTCGCTCGGTCAATGCTTTGCTGTTATGCTTAATCGTTTTAATGTCAACTGCGAGCGCGACATAATTGCCGTTGTCAATATGATATTTAACAAGCCGCGCAGTTCTTTCTACTCCATAATTATAAGCCAGCGAGAGCAACGCCGTATGCACAGCCGCTTCAATGTATTGCGGTTTAATATCAAGCAGCGCGTTTACTTTAATTACAAGCTGACTCCAATAATCATCTCCGGAATAATTTGCAAAAACATTTTCAGCTATCGCGTCCGGTACAAGGAACTTGTTCTTAAAATATCTTTCATTATTATTTATCCATTCAATAGCGCCGTGTTTAACTTTCCCTACTGCGGTTAACAACAAAGAGAGCAAAGGATCACTCAGCAATTTCTTTTCTGCGTAATAGTCAAACACTTCAGTTAATACATGGTCATCACAATTAGCAAGGTCAACACCGGGATCAATTGTAACGCCGCTGTTCGTTCTCGGACTTGTTCTACTGTCCGGGTAATAAACGGAGTTCTTATAATACTTCGCGCCGCTTCCTTCTTCATTCAAAATGAATTTAACCGAACCGGCAAAACCCAGACCTTCTAATTTTGTACTCATGTTTTATCCTAATTCCTAATTCGTAATTCCTAATTAAAACGAGTCTCTGTTAACTCTCAACTTCCCAAGCGATTCATACGCCGGGTTACCGTCATTCATTCCGCTCATCATTGCGCCGCCGAACATATTAAAAACCTCACGGTACGCGCTTGCCATTGCGTCCGGAAAATCATTGTAAGTATAATCCGGAAAACCGATCAGCTGCATTTGCGCTTCCGCTCCATCTTTTGTTTTTGCAAAATCATCATGGAACAGAATATGCCCGAATTCATACGGCACCGCCAACGTTCTGATTCTCTCCAGCTTGGGACCATTCCCTTTAACATCACGCGGCGCAATTGGTAACGGCGGTTTATCAGCAACGCTGGGATAAAGTTTTCTGAACAATAAGAATTGATCTTGATGGAAATCTTTTTCCCATCCGACGAAACGGATTTGTTTTTGATACTGATTATAAAGGCTGTACATAGCAAGGAAGTAAGGTTCCCAATCACACTGCCTTACAAAACATTCCGGAGAATAAAACTTTTGCGTAGTACGGGAATAGAAGAGAAGCGCGATAGCCTTTGTGCATGCGGTCGCGCCCGCTGCCGGGTCACACATCATAACGCCGAGTGAATCCGGCGGCAGTTTGGTAAACGTTCTCCAGTTATCTTTCTTAAATTCAACTCCATCCGGTACAACGGGACACTGCATATAGTTGCCTAACCAGGTCATCATGCCAACGCCGAAGTACAAACGCATTTCTTCTTCAGTCTTAAAGCTGTAAGCTTCATGCCACATCGGTCGGTTCTTCTTTACATCAAACGCCGGGAAGATGTGAATGTGGAATGCGGGATACTTTTCTTTCCGCTCATGTTCATCCATTTCGATAATAATATTCATCGCCATTGTTTTGCGCGCGTTGTTGCCGAACCATATAATAGGAGCCTCTTCACTCATGCGGGGAATAACATCGTTATTGATGTACTCAAGTTTCTCTTTACTTATTTTTATATTACCGCTCTTCCGGTAATTCTCAAGATCATCAATGTCTGCAAGGTCGGGACGGAAGTGTTCTCTTATCCTGCCGGTTAACGGTACGCCGTATGAAAACGCTTCAAACCATGTTCCGTATCTGTTGTGTGTTGACTTAGCAATTTTAAAAGCGGCGGTTTCCCAATGCCCGTGTGAGCGAAGATCCCCGTATAAAAATAAAAGTCTCGGGTTGTTTTCAAACTCAAGTTTAATAGAAGCGAGATCAATTGTACTTAGGTCTAACGATTCAGTTATCTTTACAATGTAATGCCGCTCTCCGTAAATAGCAGCCCATATTTTATAAAGACGGAAGAGCGTTGTCTTACCGCTTTCCGGCGGACCGGCAAATAACTCCACGCTTCGCTTCCGTTGATCAGCGCACTTCTTTATTTCGCGGTGTAATTCGGAGAAAGGTTTTGTGCAGTATTCCGGGAAGACTTTTTTAGCAAAGAACCAAAAATCTTTCTTCGCTTTTTTAATGATCTTTTCGCGTTCAGCTTCGGAGATATCAAGGACTAAATCTTTTAGCTGTTCACGGCGATCGTCAAGCTCTTGTTCGCGTGATTTAATCTGCTCGATTATATTTGAGAATCCAGCCACTTGCTATAATCCCTCCCTAAAGTCGCTTTGATTGAATTTCACCATAGTTTCACCACGTTAAAATTGATTTGTTGGGATAGTCCGGCTATACCGAAATCCGGATTTTATCCTAATTCGTAATTCCTAATTCCTAATTTCAAAAAGCTTCTACAATTACCTGGTAATATTTTATAGATTCATCACCGCTGTACGCTCTTATAAAAACTTTTGTAAAGTAAGTAGCGTTCAGTTTTTCTGTAACAAATATTTGTCCGGGTAAGAGAACACTAAATGTAGCGGGAGCCGTTGTGCCGATTGCATAATACAGCGAATCGTTTGTTCCCATTGTTCTTATTGTTACCTTCGACCATTCCGTTGCCGTTACCAAAATGGTATCTTCCGTAAGTTTAACGGTATCGGCGGTGGTTGTATAACTTCTTATCCAATCCCAACTGTTACGAACATCAGCATAAGTTTTTGCGCCGGGAAATAAATCTATCTTTTGCAAGCTGTCAATTACAGCCTGTGTTAATGCAACTATCTGCAACGAGTCGATCATCGGCTGCGTTAATATTACGTGAACCGTATCTCCGTTAACATCATAAACGAGTGCGGCGGTAAGTGAGTCTGCGCCTTTGCCTAAAAATGTAGCTGTGTTTATAACTTCTTTCTTTTCTCCGCGCGAACCAGGAGCCCATTGTGCATGAGCTTCCATTACCATAAACAAAAACATAATAACCGCTAATAAATATTTCATTGTTTTATTCCTTCTACTTTCTACTTTCCACTTTCTACTTTCCACTACTTAAGCTTGCTGTATTCTTCCCGGATAACTTTTATTTTAGAAGTCTCATCAAGTCCGGGAGATAATCTTTCGATAATTGCATAGACAAGTTTCAAGTCAAGCTGCCGCTCCGGATTATTGATTTTCGTAGCGCGCATAATTCTTGTTAACTCGGTGATGTTCCTTTTTTCAAGAAGTTCATGTTTCAAATAATTAATTCTTACAGCCAGCAGTTCTTCTTCCGAAACTCCTTTGAACGAAGGATCGATCTTCGTCATTTCAGAAATTTGTAAACAATAAGAAAGGATCGTTTGAATATCATTTATCTGTCTTACCGGAATCGGGATGATAAACTTATCGCCGTTCTTCGATTCCACTTGCACGTTAAACGCGCCGTGCATTTCAGCATCAACTATCGCAACATCCAAACGGAAAATATCTTTTATCATTCCTTTTAGATCGTCGAGCTGAGGCGCGTTGCGGATTGCTTTGAACTTATCAACGGTTGAATATTCTTTTGCAAGTTTGTTGCCCTGGTGCTCGCTTAAATCAAATTTGTGCGTAGCCGCGTCAACACTGGTTCCTAAAGCAAGCTCCGCAAAGAACTCCAATTTTATTTTTGCTTCAACATCTTTTTTCGGTTTGCCCGCGTCGTTCCGTTTCTTTCTGCCAACGCCTTCGCCGTTCTTAAATTTCTCAACGCGGTATTTCAAGTTTGAAAACGAGATGCCCATATCTTTAGCGATCTCTTTCTTACGTTCAACATTACCGCGCCCAAGCGCAATGAATTCAAGAATCGCTTCCTTTTCCATTCGAGCATCATATTTATTTTTTCTTGTTTTCATTTTACTTTCCACTTTATACTTTATACTTTCCACTACAACTGTAAGTTGATTGTAAACTCAAGCGCTATAACACAAAGCGAAGCGCTCCGGTCTTCCCATTCAAACCCGGTCAACTCCCAGTAACAATACTTTTGATTTCCGTTCATGCTTATTAAAGCTTCGGTAGTTCCAACTTTATCAATTACCTTGAACGCTAAATCCATCACGGCGTTTTCGCAAAGCTTCAAAGTTTTTTTCCCGGCTGCTATAACAAAACAATTTGCATGGAAAGGTATTTGTTTTGAAAGCTCACCGGTGTCGCCGGTTAACGATGCCGGCTTTCCAAAATCGGGCATCACTAAACAAGCTGCATTTTTAACGGTGCTAATCTTCCCAACCTCTCCGCGCTCAACCGAGCCGGTAGGGAAATCCGTTATCGTCGCTACGTTAGTGACCACACCATCAATTGCAGTTGCAAACATTTTTTACTTTATACTTTCTACTTTTTACTTTCAACTGAGAAAGGCGGAGAGGGAACGATCCTCTTCAAGCATCACTTGTCCGCCTCTGGCGGAATGCACCGCCTTTGTAATGCTAAGGTTTTACAATATGGAATTGCTTAACCGTAAGTGTCACGCTATCCGGATTAGTACTCTGCCCGGTTGCAGCCCATCGGTAGAAGGGATATTTCCTGCCGTTATAATCCGGGTATATTCTTGTCGCTGTAGTTGAGAGGGTAGAATCGGTTGAAGCAAGCGTATCTACATTTACGAAGCCGGTTGCATTAGAAAAAGAAGATTGAAGATAAAGCACTATCTTCGGCGTGCCGGTAGTAGGTACGCTCGCGCTGACCTCAACGCTGGGCGGATAGGAAGCCCAGTCGGTTGCAAGAAAAGAATTAAGGTTGAACCAATCGCCGTTGATAGTCTCGGCTGAGTCCAACTGCAAAATTGTTTTTTGATAGGCTCCTCCTTTGTACTCTTTGTTTTCCCAAGAGGATTGTGCGGTGGCAACGAACGTCATCAGTATGATCAATGCCAGGAAGTGTTTGAACCAGTTCATTTTAGTATCCTTTTATTTTGTTAGTAGTGAAGATTTAATTTCGATTTATTTTTAAGATCAACGTGCACATCAACTTTCTCTCCGGTTAAATTTCCAAGTACAGCTTCGTACATTCCATCGAGATAATTATGCTGTGCATCCGTTAACGCTTCGTTTTTATTTAACATCTTTTCAAACTTTGTAAAAGGCTCAACCATCGCTTCCGGCAGAAGATTGTAATACTTTCTTATCAACTTCGCCGTCTCTTTATCTAATCTAATTCTCTGCTTTGGCTCTACCTTCTTAATCATAATCTTAATCGTATTCTTAATCAGCTAAAGGCGCGATCAATTCTAACAACCGAATCAAACACATACTTATCATCTTCGCTTAATGCTGTTGTAGTGTTGATCAGTTTTGTTGAGCCGTCTGCGCATTCGTTCAGGAACTTCATACCGTCGTTGTAATTCTTTTCACGCTGCAGTCTCACCTGTTCACTTATAGAAGACATGCTTCCGCTCAATTCCCAAATAACAATTTTGCACAACGCTGATTTTAAGGAAAGAGTAACGTACTCTTCGGCAAGAGGAATAGCGTACAAACCTTGCAGCTTAGTATCTGCAAGCGCGCATACATTTTCGAGCAGCTTATCAACGTTTGTTACATTAGGATTGGTGCTGATCGTTTCTTTTAAGTTCGCTAATTCCGAACTTGGCATGTACGCTTTTAGATCATCTTCAACTATGTATGACATTTCTCTTTTTCCTTTCGAGACAAATTTATAATTGAAAATGAAACATTTGAAGCTTTAAAAGTCTGCCCGTGGAAAAATTCCACCCGCAGACTTTTTTTTCTTTACAGATTAGTATTATTCAAATATTTTTCACTCAAAATAAAAAACAACAAAAGTTTGCATGGATAAATGGATTGAAATATTAAAAGCAGATAACTACCCGCAAGGGAATGTTACGGTTGCAGATATTAATCTGATGGCGGCAAACTATAACCCTTCTTATATACAAGCTCCCGTTATTGCTAAACACCGTATGTTTAACGATAAAGGAGAACTCATCAATAATGAACCGGCGCTTGGATGGATTAAAGCTCTTCGCGCAAAAGACGGTTCGCTCTTTGCGTTATTCGAGAATAACAATGATCTTAAAAATATTTACGATGGGAAAAGTTTTCGTTATGGTTCTGTAGAAATTCAAACAGAAAACATCAACGGCAAAAATACTCCTTACCTTGGCGCGCTTGCGGTTACAAATTTCCCGGCTTCTAAAATCCAGCAGATAAGACTTAACGATCAAACAATTATAAAAGTTTATTCACAACAATTAAACTATGAAGGAATAGAAATGAAACCCGAACAATTCAAACAGCTCTGCAAAACTCTCGAGTTAAAAGAAGATTCGACTCCGGATGAAGTGGTTGCGCACGTTACCCAGCTCATTGCAAAAGTAAAAGATGCCGACGCAGTTACTAAACTGACTGAAGCTCTTAAACTTATCAAAGTTGAAGAGCCTCAGAAAAAGGATGAAGAAAATTCAGACGTGAAGAAATTAACCGCCACGGTTAATGAACTTTCTTCAACCGTTAAAAACTTCGCCATACAATTAGATACCAACGCAGTTGAAAAAACCGAAACAGTTTTCAACCAGGGCATCACCGACAAAAAACTTTTGCCTTCGCAAAAAGATTTGCTCGTTGGTACAAAAGATAAACCGGGCACCTATTTCCGCAACGCAGACGGACTTAAAAAGTTTGTTGATACTCTCCCGGTTCTGCAGATCAATCAACAGATCACTCTTCCGAAAGATCAAACCGGGAAACCGTTGACGTATGTGCAACTGTTAAACAACATGAAGTTGTATAATGAGATGCAGAAGAATGATCCCGCAGCCTTCAAAGCATTAAAGGATGAATGGCTTCAAAATCCTTCAGCTCCGGTTGAAGAGAAAAAGTAAACGAAAATAAATAACTCTTTTAAGAAATAATTTCCAAGGAATAAATAAAATGGCTGAGTTTATTAAAACTGTATGGTCGGACAAAATTGCCCAAGCTCTTAGAGAAGATCCCGATTTGAACTCGATGTTCTCTCGCGATCTTGAGCCTTACGTCCGCGCGCAAGGCGGGAATGCAATTGTACTTCCTTCTCTTAGTGCAAATTCATCTTTCCAACGGACAGACAATAAAACGATCGGCGCGGGTCTTCCGCTTACCACCGTTGATATTGCCAAGACCGGACAAACTTTAAACATCTACGAATATACTTACGGCCCCATCCTGCTTCGTAAGATTGATGATATTCAAGCCAACGACAGTTTGCTTAACAAACATGTTGTTGAGATTAAACAAGCTGCAAAAGAATACATCTTCACTTCCGCTGTTACGCATGTTATCAACAACGTTCACGCTGATAATAAAAAACAATGGACAGGCGGAGTTGGCGGCGCTGAGTTTGCGTTTGCAGATCTTCGTGCAATGAGAAAAGCATTGAACAAGAAAAAAGTATTAACCAATAATCGGTTTCTCGCAATGGATTCTGATGTTGAAGATTTCCTCGCAAAAGATGATTACTTAAAGAACTGGTTTGCAGTTAATCAGCAAGTAGTTCAGTCCGGCGAGATGCCTTCACTTTCCGGTTTCAAAATTAACCCGACCGTTCTTGTTCCGCTTACCAAAGCAGACGGAACGATCTCCGCAGTTCCGGGCGATAACGTAAAACTTACAGTCGCGGGCTGGAGAAAAGATCACATGAACCTGGTTATCCAAACTGAATTGGAAATAACCGGTTCTGAAGTAGCCGGGCTTATTGGTTTTGAAGCGGCGTTCACAATCCGTTACGGTTTGTTGTTAGATAAAACCGAAGCCGGAGTTATTTCAACCCAGCAATAGTCCCGTAAATAGCGCGGGCAGTTTCTTCTCCGGCTGTTCGCGCTGTTTATTTAATTAGAAATTACGAATTAGGAATGAGAGACGTGGTAAAACATATAACAGAATTATTTGCAGTCATTCTTATCAATGTCGGCGCATTCTACACTCCGCTGGAAGCAGTTCTAAAACTACTCGTTCTTTTTTTTACTATAATTTTTACAGTCGTACAAACGATTAACATCTTGATCTCAATCAAAAAGAAACGCGAAGATGCAAAACGACACAAAACCGATTAGAGTTGAACCTTTTAGCGTTATCGATCCGGCTGGCAACTTACAAACTTTCGATTCGCTCCCGGATTATAAAAAAGCAGATCAAGAGATGAAAGATCAACTTAAAAAAAAACAGCTAACTAAAATTGAAAACATTAAACATAAAAACTTCGAGGATTATATGAACATCAAAATAATTTCGCAAGCAGTTCTTTGGGCGCTTGCATTGATAGTCGCCGGCATCTTTACATTCGCCTATCCCGGCTCCGGTGTTGAAGGCGTTGTTGTTCCGGTAGTTGCCGCAATTGCGGGAGCGCTCGGCATGAGCAACTGGAGAGAAAAGTACGGACAAGCAAAAGACTTTTTCAAATCGAAAACAAAAACCGGCGCGCTCCTGGTTGCCGTTCCCGTTATCGCATTGATTATTCTACCGTTATTAATGACTGTTCCCGCGTGGCTGTTAACACTGTTAGGCGCTGTTGCAGCGATCGGCGGCGGCTCTACATTAATAGGCGTAATTGACGTGCTTAAAAAACCTACCGGCGCAGTAAAAATGTATCTCTTCTTTTTTATAGCCGGTGCAGCCGCGTTAATATTAGACAGCATTTACAACCTTGGCACATACGTTTCCTTTGCGGCAATAACCGCAATAAGCGGAACCACAAAATCCGGCTCACAAAAAACAGCGCGGCAAAGAAGCTTTGGAGTTAAAGAAGCAATTGCAGACACACTCGTTTCCGCACCGACTGACGCACTTAAATCGGTTGAGTTTGAATTGGAAGGAGTGAACGACGAAGGTGCTTTCGGTACAAACACCATCGGACAAAAGGGCACTGGTAAGTTAATCCTATACGGCGCAGCCGCCGCTATTAGAACTTTTGCCCATGAGCTCGTAACAAAAAATATTGAACACTGTGCAATGACAACCAACTCCGGAGTGAGTTACACATTCGCAACCACAGACGCGACTCCAGCAATATGTTTCGCTTACGGCAAAGTCCCAATGGTAACATCGGACGATAAGCCAATCGTAATGGAATTGCTGATGAGCACTTTTAGAGATAATCTGGCAATGTCCTAAATGTCCATGTAATTGTAACCTCGAAGGTCAGCTCCTCGTTTGGATATTGACCTTCGAGGTTCCTGTTCTATAATTCCTAATTCGTAATTTCTAATTCCTAATTAACACAATGAGCTTATACGGTGACAAAGTGACCTACACAATCGGAAGCGGCAAAGATAACCTTACACAAGGCGCCGGTACAGCAGTTGATAATCTTGCCTATCCTCAAACACGCACGAACGGAGTCGGAGAAATTCTCGGCGACTTACAGGTGCCCGGCGGAGATGTAACCGTGCAATCCGTTGACGGCTTCCCGGCAGCCGGTGACGCGTATGTTAAGATTGGCACGGCAATTATAAAATTTAGTTACACCGGCATAACTTCACAGACATTCAATGATTGCCATAGTTACGACACCGCAGATTACGCGCCGGCAACTAATCAAGAAGTTTACTTAAACCAACCACGGAGTTTATAATGATCACCTACGGCAACGGCGCAGACAATCTATCAAAAGGCACTTCATCCGCTATTGATGCATGCACACTCGCGCAAAACAGCGGCACAGATAACCTTGCCAAAACAACCGGCACAGCCGTAAACAATTTTACAAAAGGCACAGCGCCTCAAGTCGATTCACTCGAAGCAGTTTTCGACTGGGACGAATTTATAATTTTAACAACGTAGAGACATGCCACGGCATGTCTCTTTAAACCAAGAGGTATAAAATGAAATGCGCAATATTAAGACCCACCGCCAACGGCACAAACGTAATAAAATACGGAGACCCGGTAACATGCAACTTAGCAGAACTCTCCGGCGATACCGTTGTTTACTACGGTTACGATTACGACCTTGCAGCAGAAACAATTGCAAACACCGCCGGAGTAAAAAGAAAATTCCTTGGCGATGCAAAATTTACCACCACACACGTTAGCGGCACATTCGGCGGTATTCTAACCGGCACAACTATCCACGACCTTACAGCCGTAGCCGTTGATTGCGCCATTGCCGACGTTCCCATTGCATTTCCAGCGCACTTAGTGCAAGCCAGTGACGGCGAATATTATAAAAAGAATTTAGCTGGAACCTCGTGGGATAAAATTACTTATGAATCAAACGACAATAACATTAAGGTAGCGTCTGGATCGGTGCCTGCTATTGATGCCGCAACACGAGTAGTTGTTACTGTGAATCTTGGCGTCCTCAAAAATAAAACTAAAGCGTTGATTGGATTTTACAACGCCACATTAACAGACGATCAAATAAAAAACAGAAGTTATGAGCAAGCAAGTTTTAACGTGCTAAAAACAGCGCCCGCTGCTTTAATCCCGTTGCACCCATTCCAGCCGGTCAACGGCTTTATCCCCAACGTCACCGTGGACAGCTATATGAACTATTTAATCGTCTTTGAAGATTATACTAAAGCAAATAGAATTGTAGGGGCTGCGGGGCAGGAAAAATATGACGCAAGTACCGACCTCCCGTACGGCATCGATTACGCAACATTAAATGTTGGTGTTCTCTGCGGTTGGTACAGTTACGACAATTCCGGGGTGCTGGGGCTTAACAAAAAAGTGCAAATAGAATCGGCATGGCTTACACAGTCGGGGGTGTCTACGGTGCTTAATATAGCGTTCAAAAACGTTGACGCAACTCCTAACAGTGTTAAGGATTTCAAAGTAGCTGTTTATGAATAGAGTATTAATCTTACTCCCAGATCAACTTGAGAGACCGATGGGTGGGATGGGAGAGCAGTGTAGGAATTTGCTTAACTGTTTTTCTAACGAATACTTCTTTGACGTAATTGGGTCTTCAGAAGCGGGCGAGAGTCACAACGCAAGTTATTCATTTTTTCCC
>Ga0209416_1000826_pt1 | contig 26836 bp, 41 predicted proteins | sample RifGroF1_FD_184001 | JGI IMG/M metagenome (GOLD analysis project Ga0209416, IMG submission 184001) | Groundwater microbial communities from Rifle, Colorado, USA - Groundwater F1 (SPAdes) (version 2) | ecosystem: Environmental > Aquatic > Deep subsurface > Groundwater | place: Rifle, Colorado...
TTCCTAAACTAAGATTAACTCTTTTAAATTCTAGATTCTTTACTAATACTAGATTCTTTACTAATACTACCGTTGATACTTTTATGCAATTTAATAATGAAAATGAATCTGAAGTTATTCATACTGCATTAAAGTCTATAAATGTTTCTAGTATATGTATTACTCCAACCCTTACAACAAGTTATGAAATTGATAATCTCCCTAAAGTAATAGTACCTCTATATAAGAAATATAAAATTGATGATCTTGATAAAGTAGAAGTTACTGTTATTTATAATAGTATTAATAATAAATACTTTGAAACTCCTAGAGATAATACTGTTAACAGTCTATTATATTCTATGCAGAATGAAAGTAATGAATTATATTATATTACTAAATTCTTTTATCCTTATCCTATAAATATAATTAGAGTTCCTTCATTCTATAATATAGACATACCTGATTATGATTATGAAAAGTATGAATTATGGGGAGCTGAAGCTTATTTAGATACATTAAATATTAAATAATATGATGGTTAAACACTTTATAGCATCTAGTATAGATGTATTATCAAAACAACTTAATGATTTTATAAGTACAAATGTTAGAACTATAATATCTACAAATCTAGCATTTAGTACTAGTAATATGATTTATTATATATTAATCTATATATCTAAATAATATGAATATAAATGATATAGTATCAGTAAAACTTACATCTCATGGATTAGATATATTTCTAAAAGAAGATACAGGAGGAAGTTATTATAAATATAACTATATTCCTGAAACTGCTACATTAACTGTTCCTCTATGGACTTTAATTGAATTATTTGGTTCATTTATATATCATGGATGTAAACAATTATTTGAGAATAATGAAATAACTATTAAAGAATAACATATGACATATTTCTATGATATAGAAGTTAAACCTAACTTCTTTCTTGCTACTTTTTTATCTATTAATACAGACGATAAAGTTATTGATCAATTCATTCAAGCAGATATAATGAAAGATTATGCAAAGAGGGATTCTATATTACGAGATTTTAAGTATGAACAGTTTATAATATGTGATGTTCCTGGTTATCCTCAAATTAATGATTTTCAAAGACTAGGAATGTTTATTGAGAAAGCTAGAGGAATGTATTTAATTGGTTATAATAACTCTGAATATGATGATGTAATACTTGATTATATATTCTATAATAGAAATAAGTTTACAAATAAATCTATATTAGAATTAAATGCTGATATTTATTACTTTAGTCAAGAAGTTATAGCTAATAATCTAAGTGTATATACATTTAGAAAGTTTAAGAGTATTAAATTTACAGGAAAGTATAATTCTATAGATTTAATGAAATTACATTATCTTGATAAACAAAGAATAAGTTTAAAACAAGTTTCTATTACTTTAAAATGGTATAAAGTACAAGATTATGTAACTCCTTATCCTACTCTAGAAGAGTGTGAATTATATGGAGATATGACACAAGAACAAGTAGCTAAAATACCATCTTGGGATAGATATATCATTGCTGATCATATTTATGATATGGTTATGTATAATTTTAATGATGTATTAATTACTCATAAACTATATTTTGCTAAACTATCTGAATTAGAACTTAGAATTGAATTAGGAGCTTTATATAAGGTTAATCTTCTTAATTCTAGTAGAAGTGCTATTGCTGATGTATTACTTAAGAAATTCTATGAAGAATATAGTGGTATATCATGGTGGGATTTTAGACATCTTTCTACACCAGACGAACCTATTAAGATATCTAATATTTATCATGATGGATTAATGTTTGAAAATAGTATTAAATGTGATGTTTTAATAGGTTATAAGATTGGAGAACAGAAAGATTATAAATTTAAATCTTATTTAAGAGGAGTAACTCTTGGATACTTTAAAGATATACTTGGAGAAAGAGTTATCAACCTAACTGATGAAATAGCATATAAGATTATTATAAATGGATCTGGATATAAATTAATGAGTGGTGGTCTACATAGTATTGATGGACCTAAGAGATTTAAATCTAATAATAAATACATTTATATTGATGCTGATGTTAATTCATACTATCCTTTCATGGTACTTAATTATAAAGTTAAGCCTAGACATCTTACTCTAGCTTTCTTTAAGATAGCTGAAATGGTAGTTGTAAAGAGGATTGAAATTAAAGGTAGAGTACAAAATGGTACAGCTACACCTCAAGATAAAGTAGGAGCTGAAGGACTTAAGATTGTAGCTAATGCTGGTTTCTTTGGTAAGTTTGGAAGTGAGTTTTCTTGGCTTAGAGATATTAAAGCTCTTGTTACAGTAACTATTAATGGTGAATTTAATCTATTGATGTTTATTGAATATCTTGAAGCTCATGACTTTCATGTTGTATCTGCTAATACTGATGGTATTGTAACTAGAGTTGAAAGAGATAGAATTGGTCTTTATTATACATTATGTCATGATTGGGAGAATAAAACTAATCTTACTTTAGAGTTTACTGAATATAATGATTATTGTAGAACTACAGTAAATGATTATTATTCAATTAATACTAAAGGTAAATTTAAAACTAAGGGTGATTTCTCTGATCAATTAGATATTTCTAAAGCTTTTATGCATCCTATTGTACCTAAAGCTATCAAGAAGTTCTTCATTGAAGGAATACCTATTGATAAAACACTTCATGAATGTACTGATATATATGATTTCTGTATGAGTATTAAAACAGGATCTAATTATATTAATGAATTTCATGAAGTAAATGGATCTGAATTACAGATTACTAGATTACAAAAGAATATAAGATACTATGTTTCTGCTAGAGGTGGAACACTATTAAAGAGAGATAAGAATGATAACTCTCTTCATAATATGGTTAAAGGTTATACTGTTATAATCTTTAATGATTTTATTCCTAAACCTACTATTTTTGATTATCATATTAATTATAATTATTATAAGATGAAATGTATGGGTATTATAGACAAAGCATTAGGTAATTTAACTAAAGATTTAATTAAAACTGGTGGTAGTTTATTTGATTAATTTAAAAATAATATTATGAAACTAAATATTCCTGAAATAATAGACATTATAAATGGTAATGGTAAAGCTTTTCCTGTTAATGTAGAAAAGTTTATTGTATTTACATTTCTTCCTAATCAATTGTTTGCTATTAATAAGAATTTAGTAAATGATGAAGGATTAGATATTACTGATGTATTGAGTGGATGTGCTGTAAATGGATATAGTTCTACATCAATCTTTAAAATTATTAATGATACTATAAAACAACTACTATCTGTATTAGATAATTGGGTTGAATATAGAGAAGGAAAGATTAAAGAAATTGAAGATAAATATGATCATTCTATTAAATTTAATAAATTTAATAAAGATACTATCATTAAAGCTGATTATTATGATATTAGTGGTAGAAAAGTTACTACATGTAAAGTTAATATTAATAAATTTAAATACTTACTGAAATGACTAAATTTAAACCTGGAGATATTGTAGAAATTATTGATATTGATAAAAGAGACATATTTTATAAAGCTGATAATGTTATTGGTATAAGAGTAAAACTAAATAATTATATTGATAAGTTTACTATATCTACTAATCTAAAGAGTGGAGATTTTAGTCAATCTCAATATACTGAAGAATTGGATCACATTAGTCTAAAAGATAGTTATAGAATATATTATGATGTTACAGTTAAAAAAGTTAGAACATTAACTCCTAAAACTAAGAAGAAATGAAAATATACTATATAATTGAACATCCTTTCAATGGAGGATATTGGTCAGAAGAACATAATAATTGGAAAGGCTTTCTCTTTGCTACTAATTATTCTACAATAGATGCAGCTAAAGATAGAATTAATAATTCGATTAGTGTTGCTTGTAAAATATCTATAATATATAAATCCCAACCATAAGATGGAGAATAACTTTGATCCTATTCTTTATGCTATTGGAGATAAAGTTATTGCTAAAAACAAATCTCCAGATCTAGATGGTAATATACCTAAAGAAGAAGAAATAATCGCTGTTGAAAACACTGTTGAATATTCTGATGGTAAATACTGTCAAGTTATATACTTTGCTTCTAATCCTAAATCTTTTGAATTAGCTATAAACTTTGAACCTACTAATGAAGAAGATAGAAGGAAATATTATGATATTATAGAGAAAACAGGTTTTACAACACAAAAGAGTAGAATAAAAGGTAAATCTACTCCTAAAGTTGTAAAACCTAAGACTCAAAGAGAAACAAATATTAAAAACTTTCTTAAAGATAATTAATATGACAATATATGATTTAAAGCTACATGAAAGTATGGTTATAGAAGTTAAGAGTTCTATTAATAAAACAACTGATTATTTTAATGTAGCAAGAGTTCCTGGAGGATGGATATATAGACAAATGAATACTAATTTACCAACAGTTATATTTGTTCCTTTTACACCAGCTGAATTATGTTAGATGAATCTAAACTTAAAAGACAGTATGAATCTCTAATGAAATGGAGGAATGCAGGAGGAGTAGGTACACTAAATCTTGTTATGAGATTTGGTAAAACGATGGTAGGATTACTTGCAGTAAATAAAATGCTTGAAAAGAATCCTAAAGTAGATGTATGTATTGCTGTTCCTAGTGTTACTGTAAAAGATGAATGGTATAATCAAATTAAGACTTTTACAATAAATGATTTAACTCCTTTCATTAGAGTTTATACTGCTAATCAATTACTAGATGAAGATCTAAAGATTGATTGTGATTTTTTAATAATTGATGAAGTACATAAGTTTACAAGTGATAAGCGTCTAAGAATACTTAGAAGAGAAACTGTTAAATCTAAATATTTAATGTGTCTTACTGGTTCTATGCCTGGAGGAGATATGAAAGAAAAGATTATAGCATATGCTCCTATTATAGATACTATTACTGAAGCTGAAGCTTTAAGGAATAATTGGATATCTAATTTCTTAGAGTTTAATGTACCTCTTCAATTTCCTGATAATGATAAGATAGAATATAGATCATATTCTACTATTATTAAAGATACTCTAAATAAGTTTAAGGATATGTATAAACTATTTAGATATAAAGATAGATCTTTAATGTATGATAATGATTTTAATCTTATTATGTCTTGTTATTCAGGTAAAGCTACTCCTTATGGTTATCTTACTCCCGACATTGTTAGAGCAGGTATAGTTGGTAAACAATCTTGGAATCCTGATCTAGCTAAAGAATGGAGTGATGAACATATTAAACAACAAGCTATGAAGTTTAACAAAGCTATTGCTAAGCGTAATGATTTGCTTATACATAATATTGTTAAACTTAATGCTGTATTAACTATATTTAGACATAATCCAGTTTCTACTATTTGTTTTAATGAATCAACTAAGTTTGCTGATGTTATTACAGATGCTATAAATAATAATATAGGAAGAACTGCTATATGTTATCATTCTAATATTGAAACTGCTGCTTTAATTGATCCTTCTACTGGTCAATGGATTACATACGGAGAACGATCAACACGTGCGGGAGAGATAAAGAAGTTCGGTAAGGATAGTCTTAAGAAATTAGCTATTGAAGGCATGAAGATTGGAACTTATACTTTCTTATCTACTGCAAGAGCTCTTGATGAAGGTCTTACTTTACCTAATCTTGGTCAAGTTATTACTACTGCTGGTACAGCTAATCCTATGCAATATGCTCAACGAAATGCAAGAGGAAAGACTGTTGATGCTTACAATCCTAGTAAGGTTACTAAAATCTACAACTTATACTTCGATGACTTCACCATTTTAAACGATGATGGAGAACCTGAGTTTGTAAAGAGTAGAGATAAGACTAAACTCTATCTTAGACAAGATGCTAATAAACATGATATTGTCACAATTGACCTATCAGAACTTATTGAGTAGTATTGTTAGTATCTTTTATAAAAATCGCTTGACCTTGAAGCTAAAAAGTCGTATTTTAACATTCTTTTTCACTCGTATTTTGACACCAAAATCAACTATTATATGAATGAACTTACTGTAAATAATCCTAAAGGAACTCTAGCTAGATATGCTAATCTAGATCCCTTTAGGGATTTTAAACAAATACAAGAATTTGCAGTAGCTATAGCTGAAAGCGATATGGCTTCTAGCTTTAAAAAAGGTACAGATGGAAAAGTTAATCCTTCTGATATTATAGCTGCTATTTCTATTGGAATTGAATGTGGTATTCCACCTATCTCTGCTGTTGCTTTAGGTAAGACTTTAAATGCTAAGTCTTACCTTTCTGTTTTAAAGGGTAAGAGTTTAGGTCTTGATCCCATTACCTCTATAACTAAAGTACATAATATAACTACTAAGAATGGTGAGATATTATATACTTCAGTTGATATTATTTCTAAGACTATTCTTGATACTAATACTACCATGAAAATCATTAGAGATTATGAAGCTACTCCTAAATATTATGAAATGATGACTAATGCTTATGTTGGTCATCATTGGAAAGTATTTAATAATGAGGGAGAATTAAATCCTTTATACTTTCTATATCAAAAGGGTAAAACTTCTGCTGATGAATTAGCTAAACAACTAGATGGAGATAAGATTGTTATCAGTAAAGGTAGCGATATTACTTATGTAACTAGTATTCACTTTATTAGAAAAGAGAAGAATATAGATGAAATATTCCATTATTCAACACAAGAAGCTATTGATGCTGGATTACTAATGGGATATCATTCTGTATATAAATTGCAAGATCCTACTACAAAGAAATATGTAGCTAAGCTAGTTGAAGGTAAGAATAATTGGAATGATAATACTCCACAAATGTTAAGGAATAGATGTATTTCTATTCCTGGTCGTATTATTGTTGCTGATAAACTTCAAGGTATTTATACACAAGATGAAGCTATGGATATAGTAAATGAACCTATTATTGAAGTAGAGAATATTGAAACTATTGAGGTTCAAGAAGAGAATTGACATATAAGTCAGATCTAAATATATTCATACTTTTAAATCTACTCACAAAACTCAAGTCAGATAGACTATCCAAATGGTGATCGCTAGATAACTAAAAGATAATAGAAATAGAGAAGACTATATCAATTATAATTGATTTATTAATAATTAAAATTAAATTTACAACTATGGAAGAAAATCGTTTTTCAGGTCTGAGTTTCAGGCAAGGTATGTTAAAGTCTGGTGGTAAGGTAACTGGTGGAGCTGATCCAGTAATTCGTGTTGCTAGTACTTATAATAATTTTATTGCAAGTCCTAAAGCTCAGTCTCTTTTGGCTATTGCTAAAGGTGATTTTGTAGTCATTTATGATATGGCTGGACTTGGAGCACAAGATCATTATAATGATCGTTTCTATATTAGTAAGGGTTTTGTACATAATGGTGTACAGAATGGTGCTAAATTAGGAGATAATGGACAGTTTAGCTTCAATGTAGGTTGGGGAGCTATTATGGCTGAAGATATGAACATTAAAGAAATTACTGGTGATCAGTTGGTTACTCGTAATTTAGCTATTCTTCGTGAGATGACTTTAGCTAATGGTAATACTCAGAAAGGCTATATTGCTTTGAAGAAAGCGACTGCTACTCTTGTTCCTTATAATGTTGATGAAGATGGAGTACATCAGCCGACTGAAGTTGTTGAAGCTGGAAAAGATACTCCTGCTGTTAATGTTCTGTTGTATCGCTTGTCAGGTTTAACATTTGCTACTCATACACCTAAGATTGGTTCTGATGGTAATGTTGTTGAAGATGTTGATGTAACTGCTGATGATGTAAATGCAGAAGCTTAATCATTAAATTAATGTTTTTATAGAGGGAGATAATCTTCTCCCTCTTATTTTTTATCTAATTAAATAACTTAAATTAAAAAAACTATGGCAATTATTATTGATGTTAACAAAGACGTAACTCAACGGTTGAAGTTTGAACCTTCAAAGGCTCATGGAATGTTTTGTATTGGTAGGCTTGATAATGTAGAATTCGGTGAGGTAGAAAGTAAACCTACTGCTGAATGGGAATTTAAAGGTCTTACTGTACCTCGTATTGCATTTCATTTTACCAATAAGAAGTTTGATGCTAGTGAGCCTGATAGGTTCTTCAGTCATTCAGAACTTCCTGTTCCTATTGTAAAGAAAGATGGTAGTGCTAGTAAGTATGTTATCAATCTTACTGAACTTTGGAATAGACTTAAACATATTCATAATGCTTTTATTGGATGTCCTAATTATCGTCCTATTAATCCTGGTGATATTCCAGCATTTACTGATGATTTGACTTCTAACCCTAGCGTACGTCTTGAAGAGTTTAAGAAGTTCTTTACTTTTATGCAAAAGAACTTTGTAGGAGATCCTACTAAGGGTGAAAAACCTATGTGGTTAGATGCTCAAGGTAATTCTATTGATCTTACAATGAAGCTTATTGCTACTGATGGAGATAAAGCTCAGTATCTTGCTCTTCCAACTTTTGTAGGAACTGGTTTTATTCAACCTTTCCGTCTTAAAGGTACAGCTCTCGATACTACATTAAGTTTTAAAGGTTCTGAAACTGCTGTATGTCAGGCAATGACTATTTCTCCTGCTCCAGGTGCTCCTGGTAGTGCTGAAGGAATGGAAAATTATCCTGATGATATCAAAGCTGCTCTTTTACGTAAAGCTAGTGGACAATAATCCAAAGATGGGGAAGTATCTATTGGTACTTCCCCTCTTTTTAATTTTATTATTATGAGAATAGATAATACATCATTAAAGCATTTTATATTAAATAATTATAGTCAAGTTGAATTATTTAGTAAATATATGGGAGTTGTTGAAGGAGATATACTTAATTGTATTCATAATAATAAAAGAGTAATTAATCCTATGAGAATGGAGGAAACTGCTTCTCTTACTTTTAATTATTATCAAGGTAAATTACGAATGCATGATTATGGTAGTATATTATATAGAGGTGATATATTTGATTTAGTTGGTATAATTATTAATGAGAATTCATATAATAGAAATGGATTTATTAATATATGTAAGCATATTATTAATGATTCAGATACTTCTAATATTGGATTAACTCCTACTATTAAATATGCAAAGAAAGAGAAAACACTGATTGAATTTACTTATAGAAACTTTACTGATTTTGATACTAGATTTTGGTTAGTGGGTATTCATATAGATTTAAGTCTACTAGCTAAAGAGAATGTATATGCAGTAGAGAATGCTACTATTTATACACATAAGAATGGAATGTATACAGCATCTTATTATAATCATAGTTCTAAAGATCCTTGTTATGCCTATTTTTTTGATGTTATAGAAAAGGAAAACTTAATTAAACTTTACTTTCCTCTGCGGGACAAGACAAGGACTAGATTTATTACTAATTCTAAATACAACTTTGAAGGTATAAATAGATTGTACAAAACTGATTATTTAGTTATTACTAAAAGCTATAAAGATAGATTAATATTAAGAACTTATCTACCTTCTAATTATTGTGTTACTAATTTTACTTCTGAAGCTATTAGATTACCTGAAGAACAAGGATTAGCCTTTAAAACTACATATAAAGCTATATTTATAAATACTGATATGGATTCACAAGGTATATGCAATGCTTATTGGCATTACTTTAAATATAAATTTATACCTATCTTTATTGAAAATAAAACTCCTAATATTGCAGATTCTCATGTAGAAGGTTTACTTAAATTAATGAATGGTAAATATCATACATATACTCTTGATGATATTAAACAAAGATTATCATTCTTTATTGCTGAACATTCAGGAGAATATAGATATAAAGATTTCTATGATCTTGCTAATATAATATCATCTAATGAATTAAGAGATTATATAACTACTAAATTCAAAATTCTATGAATCATAAATTCACTGGTAAAGGGACAATCTTAGCTAATAATAGTGATTATGAATATCATCTTATTATAATAGATGAACAAATTAATAAAGAATTACATACTTTATTTCAAAATCACAATAAAGATACTGCTAGTATTATAGAATCTAAATATGGTATTCATCCTAAATTCATATTAGCATTTGGAAAAGGTAGTCCTTCTAAACAACTATTAGCTAAGTTTATAACACCTATTGATAATCATTTTGATGATACTAAAGGATTGGTTAAAGTTTATCCTTGCTATTGTCATCAAGAAACTAATCCTAAGAAAAGACTACATGAAAGAATGGTTCCTGTACTACATGATAGTGTAGAAACTTCATTTAATTGTGCTAGAGAAAGATTATTTTATCCTGAATATTGTATAATATTAAAAATAGAAAAAGATGGAAAAGAGATTAATGTTATTAGCGAAACTGCTAAAGAAGAAGTTTAGTGTAAGCTATATTAGATATGCAATTTGGAATTATAGTAGGGGTAAAGATACTATATTAGAATTTACAAGTTATAATGGAATTGAATTTATTACAGCTTCTACTATTCCTGAATTAATTGATGTTTTAATTAGGAAAGAATGGATCAATAAAGAAGATCTTATTCCTAAGACTAGAACTAAGAAAGAGATTACTACAACTAATAAAGGTAAATTTATTACTGAAGAAACTAAAAAACCTACAGAAGATGATAATCCTTTGAATTGGGTTTGGACAAACAATAATAAATCTTAATATGAGTAATTTCATATCACATGGATATCTTACACTATCTAATCATGGAGGCTTTCAAATAGAACTTCATTCTGATGGTGAATATGCTAGACTTAAACACTATGAAGATGTATCTCATTGGCAACAAATTAAATACACTGCTAAAGGTGATCCTTATGTTAAATATTATGGAAGAAAATATAAACTAGATCAATTTATGAAATCATGAGTAAACCAAGACTTCACTTTGAATATACTAAAATACCAATACATTTAGCTTTAGATTTTGCTGAATGGATTAGTAAACATGAATATACTAAACATAAATGGATTAAGAGAATAGGTAAAGATTCTATTCAAGAAGAACAAGATTTATGGAATAGTAAATATTCTAAAGAACAATTAAATACAAATGAATTATTTATACAATATATGCTACTTTATCATATTAAAAGTTAATACTATGAAAAAACTACTAACAATATGTATATTACTACTATGTTTTATACCTAGTTCTAATGCTCAAATTAATCCTATTCGCTATCTAGATTATGATAATCATATAGCAGATACAGTTATATATAATGGTGATACACTTTATAATTATAATTTAGAGTCTATACCCTTATATGATACAATAGGCTATGAATATTTCTTAGCAGATACTTTTTGGATAGATCGTCTTAATAGTACTGATACTATTACAGCTTTATTTCTAATTGCTGATACATCATCTAGTTATTATGATAGTATGCAAGATATTAGAATACTAAATCCTAATGGTACATATAGTACTTATATGCAAAGAGATAGTATGAAAGTCTATAATGAGCCTTTCTTATTTTGGGAATATGGATATATGGTTACTAATATGTATGCTTTTAGATATGAATATGTATATCTAAATCAGAATAAAAAGAGATATGATATTAAATATGTTATTTGGGAAAATATAATATTATACTGATATGACAATAACAATAGATATAAATCAATGGTTTGTACCAGTAGGAATACTAGTATGTATAGGAGTGATACTGTTTTTAAGCTATATAGATAAACATAAGAAGAAATGAAACTACTCTTTATATTACTCTTTCTAGCTGGATGCTGGAATGATCCTCCTGATGAATGTTATGAATGTAAATCTCCTATAATGCAAGATGCTACATTTTGTGGTTATACAGAAGATGAAATGAATAATGTGATTGAATGGAGAAAGGAACAATTAAATGATACATTAATTTGTAATAAATTATAATATGGATCTAGATACATTTCTAAAAGAACATGAAGATTTAATTGCTAAATCAATTGATCTTCTCAAAGTTAAGAATAAAGACTACTCTACTGATAGTGATCCTCTGGCTGGTTTTAAAAAGATTGCTACTGATTTAGGAATAACTCCTTTTCAAGTATGGGCAGTATTTGCTTCTAAACATTGGCAAGCTTTAACTAATTTTGCTAAGAGTAATAAAGTAGAGTCTGAACCTATAGAAAGTAGAATTATTGATATGATTAATTATAGTGTATTATTACATTTATTAATTGTAGATAGTAAATCTTGGATGAAAGAACAACAAAAAGAATTTATTACTACTAATAAAAAAGTTCAAGATATAAGATTAACTTTAACTGAATATGAAAGAAATGCTTTAGATAGAGTTAAAGGTATGACTCATTTAACACCTGAAGTACTAAAAATATATTTTAATATTTAAATTATGGATATAGAAAACTTTAATAAAGCTAATGAATTAATTGATAAAATTAGAAAAGCTACTAATTGGTTAGATATTGCTACTCATTTAAATAGTTATTCTTCTATTGTAGAAATAGAATTAAAAGTTACATATATTAAATCTACAGAAGGAGAAGCTAGTGCTATAGTACTAATAAAGATGGACAATCCATCTTATGTTGATGAATTAATTCTTTATAAAAAGATTGTAGAAAAAGAATATAATGCTGCTAAAACTAAAGTAGAAGATTTAGAAAGACAATTAAAAGAATTATAATATGGATAGTATAATAACTTTTACAAATTTACCAATCTTATATAAATATGGATTATATAATCCTTTAACATGGCAAATATCATATGCTAGAGGAATTATATTTACTGAATTTGGTATGATTAATGGTAAAAAAACTGTTCAACGTAAGGAAATTAATGGAGTTAATATAGGTAGATCAAATGAAACTTCTCCTTTAGAACAAGCTAAGAAAGAAGCTGAAGCTGAATGGCTACTTAAACTTAAACAGGGATATAAGGAGAGATTAGAAGATATCTCTCCTTTAATTACTGATATAAATGAGATACTAAAGCCTATGAAGGCTCAACAGTTTAGTGAAGATAAACTTAAAAAGAATATAGGATTTCCTTGTATTCAACAACCTAAACTAAATGGATTAAGAGCTGTACTTAGATGGGAAGATGATTATGCTGATGGGGATGGTATATTTAAAACTAATCTACCACAAGCTATACTTAGAAGTAAAGAAGGTATAGAATATTATATGCCTCATATTACTTCTACACTAACTAAAGATTTCTTTATTGGAGAAGATGGAGATTTAATTGCTTATGATGGTGAATTATATAATCATTATTTAAAACTAAATGAAATTAAAGCTAGCTGTCCATTTAAAAAAGACGGTAAAGTATATCAAACTTCTAAATATCCTAAAAAGATAGGATTTGCTACTTTTGATTTAAGTATTCCTAATATTAGTCAGAAAAAAAGGATAGATTTATCATGGAAAAATGCAATATATATTAATCTGACAGGATTAAATATTTATCCAGTTATTATGTATATAATTAACTCTTTAGAAGAAGCATACAAAATGAATGAATATTTTATTAATTATGGATATGAAGGTTCTATCTTCAGAAATCTTGAAGCTTACTATGAATTTGGTAAGCGTCCTATAACTATGATGAAACTTAAAAAGAAAAAGAATACTGAATGTAGAATTATTGATATTATAGAAAAGAATGACACTGGTAATAGAGTATATATTACATTCATTCTTCATAATGATATTAATGATCATACTTTTGAAAGTGTTCCTTATGGAGATGAAACTCAAAGATGGGAGTATATCAATAATAAATTAAATTATATTGGTAAACTAGCTACTGTAGAGTTTTATGAGAGAAGTGGAATTAAAGAAGTTCCATTTCATTCTAATGTAGTTACTATTAGAGAAGAAACTGATTATGATAAAAATGATTTAATACCTGAATGATATGGAATATAAAGACAAACTTCTATTTTGTTATATAATAGATATTAAAGCATCTATTACTATTGCTAAATTTGGAACAGTATATCAACCTAAATATAAAGGTAAATTAGTATTAAATTTAAATGATAGTATTAAAGCATATATTATAGACTATTTAAATGCATATCTACCAATGATTAAATATTCTATAATTAGAAAGAATGATTTAACTATCTCAAATAATACTAATTTATCTATATTAATAGATCATATAAAAAATGAGATCATATTTCAAAAATATAAATTTGATATTCTATATAATTTTATTCAACATAGGACTACTAGAAATAAAAAAAGATATGATTTAATTGATGAAGAATATTATAAACAAATACATAAATAATATGATATATAAAACTTTAATACGAAAAGAAGATAATCATTTCATGTATTTTAATGATGATATGATTTATGAAATATCAATCCCTAAACTATTTGATAGTTATAATAAATATGATATATTAGTTGATTATTGGAAAACATATGGATCTTTTCCTAAAGATTATGATTTTACTAAATATGATCTTGTAGAATTTGATGGTAGTTTAAAACTATAATATGTCTATATACAGAGTTAAAATATCCTATATATTTACAGGTACTATTGATATAGAAGCTGTAGATGAAATTGATGCTGAAGATAAGATTGGAAGATTAAATGTACAACTAGATATTAATTTATATCATATTAAAGATACTACATTTAATTATATGCCTCCTACAAGTGAAAGAATATTAGTTATAAATAAAATTAAAGATTAATATGATAAGACTAAAAAATAAAGAATTGATAGAAACTCCTAAATATAAGTTTGCAGATAAACTTATTAAAAAAGCTATTATAAAATATCCTCCTAATATATATTATGATTATCTAGGATATAAAGTTTATATTAGAGAATATAGAATGCCTTCTATATTTATTGAAAATCCTATAATAAATAATATTATTGTTAGTTTAACTACTACTAATATTGCTAAACATGTCAGTACAGAATTAATAGATAAAATAAAATATACTAAATTTATTGAAATTCCAATAATTAAAATTAAAGAATGGAAGGACTAATATGAAAGAATATCTAATACACTCTTACTATTCATTTATATTTAATGATAGTAATACAGAACATATGGTTATGTGTACTTTAGAGAATAAAGGTATTGTAACTACTGTAAATAAGATTAAATCTGAAATACACACTCCTCAAAGAATTGTAAACTTTCATGAATCTCTAATTGAAAGAGAGAAAGAAGGTGTAATTAGAAATCTTGAAGTTGGTATGCCTATGAGAATTATATTTGAAAATAGTATGTATAAACTTATAACAGATGAAAAAGGAAAAGATATTAAAAAAGATTAGAAGGAATAAAAGAAAACAACTACTCTCATATAAGTTAATACAAATTCAACAGAAGAAGAAATGGAAAAGGGAAAGAAAGATAGCAAGATTAAGAGGAGAAATGATGCATTTATTCTTTGAAGGATATATTAAATTATATAGAAATACGGATCCTTTTCCTATTGAAACTTTAACTAGAAATCTCGAGTTTGATAATACTAATACTAAATATAAATGGAATCCTAAATGAAAGCAATCTTTATTATAACAGGACTACCTACTAGTGGTAAGACTACTCTTATTACTCTAATGAATAATGTATTTATTCATCCTCACAATCTATATTATTCTAGAATAATAGAAGATAAACTTAAACATTTATCTCCTAAAACTCCTACTAAAAGACAGTCTTATTATCTAGATAAAATAAAGGGACTATTATTACAGTCTTCTATTGTATCTGATTATATTATAGATAGTCTTAAAAAGAGAGATACTGAAAACTCTATTTTCTTTATTGAATGTGATAATCCTAAAGATATTATATTAATTAGGAAAGCTTATCCTAGAAAAGTAAAGGTTATATACATTAATAAAAAAGATAAGTTTGAATCTCCTTACTTTACATTAAATGACTTTGTATATGATTATAAAATTAATAATGATGGAAATCTACAAAGATTTAAAGAGAATATATATTCTTTTATTAGAGATAATATAGCTAAGAAATACAAGATTAAAGGACTTGAAGAAGTATTAACTTTTAAACTTAAATAAATGAAATTAATTAAAGCTTCTTATCAGATTCTTACTTCGATTAATGGAGAAAAAATACTAAAAGCTATTGAATTAGCTGCAAGAACTTGTTATCAGAGTGAAGGAAAGATTGAATATGAATATGCAGATGAATATGATTTACCAGATCAATATGGTGGTAGAAATAAAATAGGAGAATATATTAAAACTGCTAAATCTGCTCGTACTCTTATTCCTAAACTTATGAATCTTAATCATGAAGCCATGCTTGAATTTGGTGGAATGATTACAGTTAAATTTATAGTTGATAGAGGAGTTACTCATGAACTTGTTAGACATAGAATGTGTAGCTTTGCTCAAGAGAGTACTAGATATTGTAATTATGGTAAAGATGAACATATTACTTTTATTATACCTAGTTGGTTACAAGATAAATGTAAAGAAAGAGAAATTAGCAGATATGAATGGAGAAAATCATTTGATAATGAACGTGACGATTGGGAACAAGCCATGTTAATGGGAGAAGAAGGTTATAATCATATGATTAAAGTTAATAATTGGACTCCTCAACAAGCTCGTTCTGTTCTTCCTAATTCTCTTAAATCCGAGATTAATATATCTGCGAATATTAGAGAATGGCGACATATATTTAAACTTCGTACAACTAAAGCAGCACATCCTCAAATGAGAGAAGTTATGTGTCCTTTATTAGATGAATTTAAAAATAAAATACCAATACTATTTGATGACATTAATTATTAAACTATAAACAATATGGGAAAAAATATATATGATATTTCAGAAGAATACATGAGTATTGTTTCTGAACTTGAAGAATCAGAAGGAGAACTTACTCCTGAATTAGAAGAAAGACTTAGAATAAATCAAGCAGAATTTAAAGCTAAAGCACTAGCTTATGTTCATGTGATTAGAATGACTGAAGGAGAGATGGTTACAATTAAAGAAGAAACTGAAAAACTAGCAGGATTAATGACAGCTAGAATTAATAAGAGAGATAAACTTAAAGAGAAACTTAAAGATGCCGTATTACTATTTGGAGAAGATGGTAAAGCTGGTAATAAAACTTTAGATTTAGTTACAGCTAAACTGTTTACTACTAATAGAAAGAGTGTATTTATTGAAAGTGAAGAAGATTTTGTAACAAATAAAGATAATTATAAATATTGTAAAGCATCTTTAGAACCATTAGAATATGGTACTATTTTAAAACTAAATGAAATTGCACTAAAGAATGAGATTAATGCTACTGTTACAAAACCTATTATTTCTAAAACTGCAATTAAAGAAGACTTAGATCTTGAAATAGAGATTGAAGGTGCTCAAATGATAACTAAACCTTCTCTTACTATTAAATAATGTATCAGATACAAACTAATTATAATATTGAAGAGTTTAACAATCCTGATAGAAAACCTTTTAAAGGTAATATGTTATGGGATGGAGAGAGAGCTTTTCATATTAAAGAGAAAGATAATCATATAATACTTCATTGGAAAGATAATGAAAACTATCTTACATCTACTTATTTATATAACTTTCTAGATACTATACCATATCCTTTTAAAGTTATTGGTAGAGAATGGGATATAACTAAAGGAATAACAAGTACAGATATGGAATTAAAAATAACAATAAAACAACTTTTAGAATTATTTAACACAAACTAATTATGGAACAATTTAATTGTAAATACAACCTTATAGAAGCAGTAAAGTTTACTGGTACTGAAACTAATATACAAGAGATTAAGACTCTACTTGGAGATAGATTTATTGAATATAGTCCTGCTAAAGATTATCCTGAAGATACTTTTATTGAATTTAGCTATTATAATGATTTAAATATGATCATGTGGTTAAATAACTATCTACTTCCAGTTGGAGATAAGTTTCTAGTTATAACTGAAGATGTATTTGAAGAATTATTTATTAAAACTAATTAATATGCCAGCTAATATAAATTTTAATTCATTTAAAAATAGCTATAGTTTTGCAAGTGCTAAAGAAATACCTTGGCATGGACTAGGACAAATAGTTGATGGAGCTATGACTAGTAGAGAAGCAATTGAACTTGCTAATCTAGACTTTCAAGTAGGTAAAATGCCTATTTGGGGTAAATATCCTGAAGAAGATATTATTAAATTAGATAAAAGAGGAATCGAAGTTCCTGGTTATTTTGCTACTTATCGTAAGGATACAGGCTTTCCTTTTGGAATTGTAAAAGGAAGATATGAAGTTGTACAGAATACAGAAGCTTTTGATTTCTTTGATCAAATTGTAGGAGAAGGAAAAGCAATATATGAAACCGCAGGAGCTCTTGGTAATGGAGAAACAGTATTTGTTACAGCTAAACTTCCCTATCAATTTAAAATTAAAGGTGAAGATTTAATTGATAATTACATTCTTCTTACTATGGCTCATGATGGAACAGCTGCTATTGAAGCTATGGTTACTCATATTAGAGTAGTTTGTGCGAATACACTGTCCGCAGCAATGTCTGGAGGTAAACATAAGATTAAGATTAAACATACTAATTCTGCTCATGATAGATTAAAAATTGCTCATCAAATTATGGGTATTACATCTACTATTCTTGATAAGAATAATCAATTATTTGAAGAACTATGTAATATTAAGATTACTGATACTCAAGCTAATCTTTATTTCTATAATCTTATGCTTAATGATGGTCAACTTGAACAACTAGCTAAACAAGAGTATAAACTTGATTATGTAGATGATTCTATTATTCCTACTAAAACTAAAAATAGAATTAATCAACTAAAAGAATATAATATTGTTGGAATTGGTCAAGATATGATTAGTACTAAAGGTACTGTATTTGGAGCTTATAATGCTGTTACTGGTTATATTCAAAATGTTAAAGAGTACAGGGATGCTGAACGTAAGATGGAAAATGTTATGTTTGGTACAGAATATGCTTTCAGTACTTCAGCATTAGAAACTGCTATTAGAATGTTTGGTAATATTGATTTTATTAATTCTATAAAATAAACTATGACTAATCCTGAATTTAATCTAACTGTTGCTTGGGATGATCATCATCATCTTTATGCAAAAACTACTGCAATAAATCATAAAGATATATGGAGAACTACTGAATCATATAGTACTCTTCGTAATTTATGTAAAGCTTTAAAGTATATTGTAAAACCTAAGAATATAATTATAGAAGAGAATAACTTAACAATAAAACAAAGACTGAGAATGTTAGAAACTATACATAAAGTATGGCAATAAAAGATAAGTATAATAAACAATCATACTTTATTAATGGAAAAGAAATTAAACTTACAGGTTATTCCATTGCTGAAGGTATGAAAAGATTATGGATTCCTACACATAGATTTTGGGCTGAAGTGCCTATTGATGAACCTGATGATGTAGCAATCGCTAGAATAACTTATAAATATAATAATCTATTACAATTTAAAATGGAAACGAATGGAAAAGATCCAAGTAAAGATTTACAGTAAGAGTGGTGATATACCTACATACGCTACTCTAAATAGTGTAGGATGTGATATTAAAGCTACAAATGAATTTGCTTTACATCCTGGAAGGTTTACTTTAGTTGAAACTGGTATTCATGTTGAAATACCAGATGGATATGAAATTCAAGTCAGACCTAAAAGTGGATTGGCAGCTAAAGATGGAATTAGTATTACTAATAGTCCTGGTACTATAGATGCTGATTATCGTGGAGAAGTTAAAGTTATACTTCATAATTTAGGAGATAAGGTATTTCACGTCTATCCAGGCTTGAAAATAGCCCAATTAGTGTTAAAAGAGGCACTACAAGCTGACTTTATTAAAGTTGAGTCTTTAGATGATCTTGAAAATACAGCTCGTGGAGAAGGCGGATTTGGATCGACAGGTAAATAATTTTAAACTTATAATAATATGAAAGCTAGATATAAAACTATTGAAGTAACTTACCTTAAGTTTACCAACACTCCTGAAAACCTTAATGAATTAGAAGATTTTATGGGTGATACAAAATATACCATTGATAATACTAATGTAGATGAACCTGAATTAAACATTGATGATTTTACAGATGCTTATCTTAATGATTATATTGTATGTGAAGAAGGAGAATATAATACATATGGAGAAATAGAGTTTAATGAAATGTTTGATAAAATAGATTAATAATTAAATAGTTAATAATTAAATACTTAATAAAATGATACACGCAAGACAAGATTACAACAATAGAATACAAGATTCTGCTAACATTATTCCTGCAACTGAACCTGTATTCTTACTTAGAGGACAAGATAAACTTGCTCCACAGATACTAAGAGAGTATGCTAGATTACTTGAAATTGAAATAATAGATGCTACAGGAGATCTTACTCCTGAAGATAGCATTCTATTAGATACTATTACAGCTCATGCTGATACTATGGAAGAATGGCAAAAGAATAATATTGCAAAGATTGCTGATATGCCAGAAAATGTATCTATTTATAACATTTAAACTAATAATAAAATGGAAGATAAATTAAAACAACCAATACCTAGTCAAGTTATGCCTAATGTAAATGCAGCTAGTATAAAACCTATTTCTAATAAAGAAGAAGGAGAATTTACCTTTTTACATGTAAGTAATAAGAATAAAAGTAATATTAATTATTTAACAGAAAAGATTAATGATCTTAATAAAGTAGTAATTGTATATGGAGGAAAGGCAATAGATAATATTAATTTAGAAGATCCTCAGAGAATAAGTATATTACATGGTTTTAATATTGATTCTTTAATTACAGAAGACCTATTATATAAACTTGATACAGTTATTAATAATCTTAAAGCTTTGACTTTAGCTTAATTATTTATTACAAATGAAAATAGCAGGGAGAACAACCCTGCTATTTTTTTTACTACGAGATATGAATTTAGATATGGTAACACCCTATAAGAAATAAAAGATGATGAGCGATATACTACATCTACTACTAATATTACTTAGGGTCATACTCTAAGTGGATATGATCTATCTCTAGAACCACATCATAATTATCTCCTAATTTAGACTGAAGCGAGAGTAATACAGCTTTAGCTTCTAACACTGTTATATTATTTATTCTTAAATCTACTGCAAATCCTGAATAATGTAATGATTTTGTACTATGTTTACCATCTGAAACACTAGTTATTACACATTCTTTATTTGCAATATCTTTATATACTTGTCCTGCAATGACTAAGGCTAATACTATTTGAGGAGATAATCCTTCTAATTTTACACCAGCTTTAAGTTTCATTTCTAATTAGAATTTAGTTTGTAGTATTTATTATAGTATTACTATTAGTATAATCATAAACACTCCTCGCAGTCGTCCTATCATCTCTTATTTCTTATGGGGAGTGTCCATGTCTTATACCATCTAAAAGGTTCTCTAGTATCCCAATCTCCTTTCAGTCATATACATAAACTTAGGAACTTGATTAGTATATGGAAAAGCTTTACTCCATTGTATCCAAGAAGGATCTCCTTGATAGTTAGGATCAGTTAGATGTTTACGTGTACCTATAATAGCATTTTGGAAGTCTTTATAAGTCTTCATTACTGCTAAAGGATTATTGATAATCTGAGTAAAAGTACTAGGACTAATATAGAACTTAATATCAGACTCTACACGTTGAAGTATATTTATAGAATATATTAAAGCCTTCTCGTGAGCCTTAGAATTAGGATCATCATCATCATCTAATGAATTTAGAATAGCCATCATCATAAGTCTCACAGCAAGCATAGAAGCAAATACTCCAATCTCTGCAAGATTCCTTCTCATATTCTCTACTTCCCAAGGAGCAAACTTATGTCCATCTTTATGCATAAAAGCTTGTTTGCTCTTACTTATTTGTCTATATAGACTTTGTAGTGTTCCACCTATTCCAAGTTGAGCATAAGTTCTATATCTTCCTTCTCTAAATCTACCATATCTATTATCAAAATAGAACTTTCCAAATCTAGATTCAACTCCTTCTGGTATCCATGATCTAAATTGCATTAGCATTCTACCAATTAGATACTTCTTTATCCAAACAGGAGCATTAGGATTATAGTTACCATGAATAGCTTTATTAAATTGGATTACTTTATTTCTAGTTCTAGTAAAAGCATTATCTACAGTAGCACCAACTTCAGATTTCCATTGTTCATTCTGTTCTTCTGTAAATAATTCAGTTCTCCAATCACCATTATTATCATAAGCTTCAAATAGATTAATCTCTCCATTCTTAGATTGTATTTTAGTGAATAACATATGGGCTATAAATGAACTAGCTTGATTAAAGAATTCAGTTTTAGTCTGAAAGATATAAGGATCTAATCTCTTACCAAACATCTTATAGTCTATTCTATTTGTTTCTCCCATTCTACTTTCAGCAACTTCAAATAGAATATTATATTTACTAACTAGTTTAGTTATCTTCTTTCCAACAGTAGATTTACTATTTAATACACCAAAAGTCATTCTGAATGCTTTTAAATATGATGTATTATCAAAATCTACTTTACCATTAGAATAAGTTAAATTACTAATAATGCCAAAACCTAAGTTAGCAAATCCAGAATTAATGTTTAAAGCAAGACCTTTTAATTGTGTAAGTCCAACAAACTTATCTCCAAGACTACCCCATACAAGACTCTTTCTAGCTATCCTTTGATATTCTTCTTCAAAAGGAGCAATTTTAGCTTCGAATTCTTCTGGAGTAATCTCTTCTTTTCTAAGTTGTTCTTCTAGTTCTTCAGCTTTAGACTGTAAGAATAGTTCTCTAGCCACTCTATCTTTATGTGTCTTTTGACTCCAATCTCTTCTAACTTTCACATTGCTAGCTTTATGTACAGCTCTAGCTTCATTATATAATAAAACATTAGCATTATGTTCTATCATACCATAAAGATTATCATTAGTTTTTTTAAGTCCGAGAATATTAGAGAGTTTATCTAATACAGGACGACCTTCTTTATCAAGATAATATTCTTCAGCTTCTTTAACAATTCTAAGTCCATTCCTTATTTCAGTTTGAACTTCATTCATATATTGAAAAGTAACTGCCATATCAATAAATGCATTCAATCCAAATTCAAGGTTTTTAGATCTACTATTTAAATACTCATCTCTAGCTGTAGTATCATATCCTTTACCATCTACAAATACAGGCTTTGGAACTGCTTTCATAAAATAAGTAGGAACTCTTTTATAAGTTTCTCCTGAAGCATATGTAGTATAATGTTTCTTACTCTTAGAATACTTTAATAGAGTAACTTCATCAGATAACATAGAATTAAGAAATTCTTTAGGCATATATTTTAATGTTTCAAACATACCAGCTTCTTTCCAATTATCTTCCAATAGTCTATGTAAATAAGGTAGCATGTTCTTAGGAGTATTATGAACAATATCACTGGGAAGTAATGATAACATATTACTTAACATTGTAGTATAGAAAAGATAGAATTCTCTAAGAGTATCATTAGACATAATAGTTTCATAATTCTTATCATAGAATCCAGAGTCTTTTCCTGCAATATTCTTTCTAGGAACAAGAGTAATATACTTTTCAGTACTAGTTATAGTCTGAAATTCACTAGTATTAGCATTAGTATATCTAATATCAAGATTTAAAAGAGGATCATATTCAGTCCAATAATATTTAAGTTCCGCTTCCTTATTAGTAATAGCATCATTTAATGCTGTAAGATTTTTATGATCTTCCGCATCTTTTAAATATTGATCATATTTAGCTTGTGCTTCAGCAATCTTTTCTTTAGCTACTTCTTCACCTAATTCTTTATATAACCATGCTGTATATTCAGCTGCATTCTTAAATGTATATCCTTCTATTTTAGTAGAATGATTATCTCTACGAAAGAATCTTAAATCTATAGCAATTGCAACACTTCTTAGTTCAGTATAGAAAGCTCTTTTAGCTATCCTTAATGCAGTCTTGTTTGATCCCGTGCGAGCCTCTTGAAAAGCAGCTTGTGCAGCATACATCTTAGAATAGATAGTATCTCTAAATCTATACCATTTATCAGAGTATTCAGATACCATTCTTCCAGTATCATTTCCAAGTTCATCTACTTGATGAATAAGTTTAAAATCTTTACCAAGTAAAGACATTGCTCGAGGATCTTTATATAGCTTTTCAAAAGCTGATTTAGACTCTTTAAGTAAAGCTTCTAATTTAGATTTCTGATTATTCTTAGCATTTTCAGCAATCAAAGATATATGCTGAGCCATAGGATCTTTACTCTTATCTGCACTTAAGAACTTACTTTCATAAGTATTCAATCCATGTACAAACTTAAGACTATCTTTAGTTACTTCATATCCTTCTCTAATCTTATTCATATTCTCAGGAGAGAGATTCTCTAGATCTTCTTTAGTATAAATATCAACAGATTCTCTTTGAATATTAATCCCTTTCTTAAAGTATTCTCTACTACGTTCAGATAATCTATTATCAAGTATAGTAGCTCTAGCATTTACTTTATCAAAAGCTTGACGATATTCATTCTCTAAATCATCAAATTGTTCTTCACTCATAAACTCTTTAGTAGAATTTAATAGCCAGGTATCAGTAATCTCTCTAGCTTGATCAATCTCTCTCATGTTAGCTAACTGTCTAGTGGATACAAACTCAGCATAATCTAAATGAGCATTAGCTACTTTAAATATATTTTCAGCTGATGTATCATCTAGTATTTCATTTCTAAGTCTTTCAGTAGTAGCAATCTGTTGAGCATACCAATATCTTTCTTCTTTAGACATATTACCAGTATACTTACCTTTAAGAATAGTAACATCTTGATTTAATCTAGCTATCATATTTCTATGATAAGATTCAAGATCTCCAGGCATTGTAATACTAAAGAGATTACCCGAAAACTCAGTATTTCTATTTTCTTCTTCTAATATAGGAAGATTATATAATGCTATTACATCACTAATTCCTTGATATAAAACACTATCATTATTAATTTGAATACCTAATTCATTAGCAAGATATTCAAATAGAGTATTAAGAAGATTAATTAGCTTTTCATATAAGGTTTGATCTGTATATTTAATATCATTTAATTCTCTTTGTAAATCTTTATTAACTAAAAGACCAACCATAAATTCATCTAAACTACTTAAAGCATAAGCAAAATCAGACTCAATAGAATTAAGATCACTAGATTTAAGATTATTCTCATCAGCTTTAGCTTTAGCAGCTTTAAACTTCTCTATATCAGCAGTAAGATTAGGATACTTTTTAGATAGTTCTTCAATAGTTTTAGCATGAAGTTTATCTAATGATGATAGTATAGCATTAACTTTAGTAGAATTCTTATCTCTTTTATATACAATAGGAACTAATGAAGTATGCATTCCTTCATGTATAATCTGATGATCTAAAGAGGAAGTAAGATAATCATTATCATTCTCAAATTGATTTCTATTAAATTGATTTAAAGTTAATAATGGATTAATTCTAACTTCAGTAGTTAATGAATTCTTAAAATTAGTACTAGCAGTAGCAGTTAAATCATAATCAATTATAAGTTTAAAATCAGTTTGCTTCTGACTTACAAGAGTACGTTTAATTATATTAGATAAAAGACTGTAATAAGGAATGGTAGACTCTACTGGAAGACTAGTCCAAAAACCTAATATTCCATCTCTAGTCCTTCTATTAATCTCATCTTCTATCTTTTCAGCTAGAATATCATCTACTACATCACTCTTTAAATATTGAATTTCTTCAATAGGAGATTTACCTTCTATAGTATGTTTATTAATCTGTAAATCAATACGATTTCTAGGTATAGACATAGGAATCATACTAGTTACTGTTGGAACAGCATTTTCATATAATAGACTAGTCATCTCACCAGTAAAATCATATTCAGAAATCTTTACTTTCTTAGCGTTAGCTTGACCTTTAGTAGGAACAATAGCATAAACATCATTTCCTAATTCATCTTTACCTTGATTCTCATATAGTATCCACCTATTTATACTTTCTACATAATGAGAAATTAATAATGGATAAGTAGTACCAATAGCAACAGATTTAGATTTACTAGCATCTTTAGATGAATCTTTCAAAGCAAATACTATAGGAATAGTAACTTTAGTTTTCTCTCCAATGCTTCCAGAGTGAATAGTCTTCTCTATCTGATCAAAAGTAAACTGTTTAGCATACCAAGGATAATGTTGAAACAATTGATATACAAAAGTAGGAGATAAAACATCTATTTCATCTCTTCTAAACATTTCATCATATCTACGTAATACAGCATTAAAACCAGTTTCCTCTAAATATTCAATTAAAGCAAGATTATTAAAACTACCAATTCCATTTACATTACCATTGATATATGAATATAAAATAAGATCTTGAGCAAGCTCTCTTACTTTAGGATCATTATCGGTAAGCATATCAGCCATATGAATTAGAGTTTCTTCCTCTAATATACTAGTTCCTTTAATTACTCTTTGAATGATAGTATCAGGTTTAAAAGCTTTAGTAGCCTTCTCTGCATATAATCTAGATATAGCAGCATTATCTTTACCTTTTCCTATTTGATAAGCTTCTAGTATTCTAGCAGTAGATGGATTATCTGAAGTATTAAATAATAATCTAAATCTTTCCTTACGTACATCTGTAATACCAAAGAGTTCAGGATTTCCAGATAACATGAAAG
>Ga0209416_1000830_pt1 | contig 26716 bp, 25 predicted proteins | sample RifGroF1_FD_184001 | JGI IMG/M metagenome (GOLD analysis project Ga0209416, IMG submission 184001) | Groundwater microbial communities from Rifle, Colorado, USA - Groundwater F1 (SPAdes) (version 2) | ecosystem: Environmental > Aquatic > Deep subsurface > Groundwater | place: Rifle, Colorado...
CTATATCTTCTCAAATACTCCATGGGTTATCTCAGCACTTTTCTCCCATGTATATTGCTGGGAGAGTGTGTATGCTTTTTCTACTAGTTCTTTGTATTTATCTTCATTCATATATATGTCCTTAATTGCACATCCAACTAGTTCTGGATTGTTTCCATCTACCATTACAGATACTTCTGAGAAGAGTTCTAGATATACAGGACTTCTGTGTAATATGGTTGGGGTTTTAGATCTCATTGCTTCTATTGGTGCTATACCAAATCCTTCTGCAATAGAGAGATGTATGAACGCAAATGAGTTGTGTAGTAGAGAGTATTTGTCTTCATCTTTGTAGAAGCCTGTAAATATTACTTTGTCTTGGATATTATTTTTTTCAATTATGTCGTAGAGTTCTTTAATTTCTGGTTTTGTTTTGTCTTCAAATTTACCTCCTGCAATTACAAAGTATGGTGCTTGTTCTTTGTCTAGAGTTTTAAGGAAGGATACATAGGAAAGTAATGCTCCTTTAGAGTTTTTAGTTCTACTAAAACCTGCTCCAAAATATATGAGGTATTTTTTCTCTCTCCAATCTTTAGGGAGTATATTTTCTAGGGATGTTTCTTTCTCCTCTATTTCTACTCCTATGTAAGATACAGAGATCTTCTCTGTTGGATATTTAGGATAGTACTGTAGGAACTCTGTTTTAGTATTTTGAGAATTGGTTACAAGATGTTTACATTTCATAGCTTTGTTTAGTGTCATCCAGTACTGTATTTTTCTAACAAAGTTGTGTAATGGGGATTGTTGGGAGTACATATTGAACATGGGAAGGTTCATGTCGTGGATGAAGAGAACTACTGGCATACTGTATGAGGGGAAGTTTCTCCAGAAGTATGGGCAAAAGTATATACTGTCTTTTTGTTTTATTTTTTTAATAGTGGGAAGGATTTGTGTGAGGTAAGTTGTGTCATTTTTGTAATCATTGTCTTTATATTCCCCTATTCTAAGTATTTCTGCATTTGGATATTTGGATATTTCAGTATCTAGGGTAGATTCTTTATTCTCGAAAAGGAGTATGACGTATTTTGTATCTGGATATTCTTTAACAAGAGAAAGAATTATATTCCTTGTATATCTGCCTGGTCCTGCATATGCCATTTGATCTTGGGTTGTAGTTCCGTCTATTATGATGTGCATATGGATATATTACCAGATGTACATAGATATTTCTTCTTTTCGAGGATATAGAATATAATGGAGACATAATTTATATAACAATCCAAGATGCAACAAAGAAAAGACTTCAAGAACTTAGTAGTTGAATTAATAAAAAACCTAGTACACCTGATAAACAAACTGTTAAATAAGATTGGTTTGGATCTTAAAGGATATCCAAATTCCGATGCGAAGAGACGAATGATGATAATGCGTCATTACAAAATCGATACTCTTCTTGATATCGGTGCAAATTGTGGACAGTATTCAAAGAATATGCGAAAGATGGGATACAATGGAAGAATTGTATCTTTTGAACCTCTAAACAATGCATTTAAAAATTTGGGGAAAGTTTCTTCAAGAGATAAGAATTGGTTAATTAATAATTATGCGCTTGGGAATAAAAATATGAAAAATATAATTAATGTGGCTGGAAATTCTTATAGCAGTTCTATCCTAAAAATGCTTCCGAAACATTTGAATAGCGCCCCTACTTCGAGATATATTGCTAAACAAGAAATTGACATTAGAACACTTGATTCAATCTATAAATCATTTTGTACTTCTAAGAGTAATGTTATGGTAAAGATAGATACTCAAGGATATGAAAAAAATGTGCTTGATGGAGCAGATAAATCTTTAAAGCATATTAAAATAATTCAATTAGAAATGTCACTAGTACAACTATACGAAAATGAGATGTTATTTAATCAAATGATTAATCATCTTGAGAAAAAAGGTTTTCAATTATTTTCTTTAGAGAATGGATTCTCACATCCTAAAACAGGACAATTATTACAAGTTGACGGGATATTTGTCTCAGTAAAATAGACTTTTCTAATTCTTCAAAGAAGTTCTTCTTATCTTATTTGCTATCTTAGATACAAAACTTGCAAGCTTCATCTTTTTTAAAATCAGTACGATTAAATACTTAAAAATACTCCTTAAATAAAAGGTTACACCATATAAAAGACCAAAATGCATTCTTATAATGTTGTACTTTTCTATATACTGCGACCAAGACCCCTTGGAAGAAAATCCCGTCTGAGCATAAACAGCAATTATTCTTCTCACAAACAAGCCTTTTTTATTAGCTTTCACTAATCTACATTCCCATTCATAATCTGCACTAACTTTATACTTCGGGACAAAAAGTCCTACTTGAGTAAAAGCTGTTCTACATGCAAATAATGATTGCTGCTTGATATTTTGACCTAATTTTATCTTAAAATCAGAAATCCTTTTTAAAAAAACATTTTCTGATTCACCTCTAAAAATATTTTTGCATACCACACCACCATAAAAGAAATCTATATGTTTATTTTGTTCAGCAACTTTTACAACATCCTCTACAACGGTTTTGTCATAGAATTTATCATCCGAATTCAGAAAGTAGATTAGATCTCCTGTAGCCAATTTCACACCTTTATTCATTGCGTCATAAATACCATTGTCTTTTTCTGATACGAGAATTGCAATTTTGCCTTTATATTTATGCAAAATCTCAAGAGTCCCATCAGTTGATCCACCATCAATAACTATGTATTCGATATTTTTATAAGTTTGCTCCAAAACTGACAGAATGGCTTCTTCAACTGTTTTTGCATTGTTATAAACTACAGTAATAACGGAAATTTTCATCTTTTATTGGGATAATTTTAACTATTTGCAAATCACAGAGATACATCGAATATAAGAATTCTTTTGTTCTTTCCATCCATTTCTTGCCTTAATTTTAACATGTCCAACTTCAAGATATCTTCAATTTTAATTGTATTGTATTTCTCATTTGAATATTTCTCCTTCAAATCAATAAAAACAACTTTATCCACATTCTTTGATTTCAATTCCTCTTCAAACTTAACAATCTCTCCACTACTAAAATTAAACGTTTTCAATCCCTCTCTCTGTTTCAGCATCTTTTTCTTTGGAACCCACTCTCTTAACGACCATTTCCATTCAGCACTTTGTACATCTTCATGCCTAAGAAAGTATGGGATTCTATCCCAACCTATATCATTTATCCAAACCCTCTCATCCTCATCTACTAAGGCAACAATCTTTTCACACTCTCGGTTGTATCCATACATCAGATATGCCCCTATTTGCCCATGGGTATATGAACCAAGTAAAGATGTCCCTGCGGTAAACAAAGATATAGCTACGATTAAGATGTATTTAGATATATCCTTGTTGAATCTCTTAGAGAAATACATAATCCACATTGGCCCTAAAAGTAAAACAGTCGCAAGAATCTTGACCCATACAAAACTGTACTCGAAATATATTCCCAATGCAGAAAGAACAGTTGTAAGAATTAATATCCAAAGATATTTCTTTTCTCTTTGGATATCTTTTAAGAAATACAAAAAGAAAATTATTATAACCGGTGCTACTGGAAGCAGATATCTCCCAAGAGATGCCCTAAGAATATATATAACCAAATATGTAAGAAGAAAAATAGATAAAAATACTAATTCTTTTCTTTTTTCTTTAAACCATTTCTTTAAATAGTCCCAAGAAAGAACAACAGCTGGGATAAGTATAAGGAACGGTATTGAAAGAAAAGAGAATGTCCTTGGATAGAAGATTTTGCCAAGATATGAAAGACCCATATTCACAATCTTAATCAAATCGGTATCTCCAGTTAAAAGAGGGATTGTTCTGGCAACATCTTTGTTAAACTGTATGTCCTGATTGTATGTTGCCCTCTCAGAAAAAAAACCTCTCCCCATCTCAAAGAATCCTCCATCTATCAAGCCCAAAATATTAGCATTGTAAATATTCAATGGCACTAGTGACGTTGTAAACATAAGCACTAGAAATACAGCAGATGGTAAAAGTAATTTAATACCAGATAAAAAGGTGTTTTTTATCGAACCCCATTCCTTTATCAATACCCATATTCCAAGTGCAGGAAGCAAAGAAAAGAAGACATGCTCTTTCGCATCAAGGAGTAAAAGTAGGTATATCCCAGAGAGCCACTCGCTTCTTTTGCTAAGTATAGATTCGAGGATTAGTAGTACAAAGAAAAGTGCCCCAATATCTCTGTAAAAAGTAGGAACATACATTAGAAATTGGTAACTATAAAAAAGTAATGTAACTCCAAGAAGAGAATATATTAATCTGAAGTTAAAATTTCTCCTTAGGATTTTAAAAAATATTACACCACTAAATAATCCGAAGAGGATATTTACCAATGTAGCTACAAATACAGATGGACCAGCAAATATATATATTATCCCTACAAGTAGTTTGCTTAAAAACCCATGTAATCCTACGCCATAATTTCCAATCCACATACCACTTTTAAGAAGAGTGGAAATTGTTACTGCTTCTCCTATATATATATTTTCGTCTACTAGTGAATCTCTAAAAAAGGAAAGTCCTAAAAAAATAGCAAACCATATTAAAAAAAATATGAAAGGAATGTATTTTTTAATCTTTAACATCAAATATATATACTATTTTATTCTTCAATTGTACTTCTTTTTCTAAATCTAACCAATCTAGCTTAATGAATTCACTATAATATATTTGTCCATCAAAAGATTCACCTGCCAATGTTGAATACACCGTTATAACTTTCTCTACTTTAAAATATGAGATGTTTTTTTTAAATGTCTCTAAATCTAAAAGATATGTTGTATAATCACTTGTTATCAAGAAAGCATAATTATACTGAGGTCCCATTGTTTTCAACAAAGCTTTCTTGGGGAGAATCTCCTTTAATGTCCAATGCCATTCAACTGGAGAATAGGTCTCGCCCCTAAATACAGCAACAAGATCTTGGCTTCCGTTATCACTAATCCACAATGTTTTATCCTTTGGTAAAATTTCCGCAACTTTGTCTGACTCATTATTTCTTCCCCAATTAATATATCCATTAATTTGTCCCTGAGTATATGAAAACAAAAGAGCAATTCCCAAAGAAAACACTGAAAGAAGAGATATGAAAATACCTTTACATAGTTTGAATTTTGGTTTTAATAAAGAAATGAATAGCAGAACAAAAAGAAATGTCTCTATTAATATCTTAGGTATTATATATGAAACCTCAAAAACAAAGCCTAACAATACAAATATCCCCGTTCCAATTATTAATCCCATTTTTTGTTTTTTTGTAAAAGCATTAAAGAAGAAAATGTATACCAGCAATATCCCAATAAAAGGAAGAATCGGTAAAAGATATCTTCCATGGGAAGTTCTAATTATGTAGATAAATAACCAGAGAAGAGTTAATAAAGAAGAAAATACAAATATATCAAACCCTTTCTTTTTCGATTTAATGTATTTCCAAACAAGTAAAATACTAGAATATATAATTGGAAAAATGACTACTTTTGGCACAGAAATAAAAGAGAAAGATCTCGGGTAAAAGATCTTCCCCACATATGCCGAAACAAAATTACACGAATCAACCAATACTCGAAGAAATGGTACTGATATATTTTCTGTACTTAAGAAAGCAATTTTCCGTCCACCCTCTACTGAATTTTGTCCCGCAAATTCTGGCCCAAAGTGAGTCAATGAATATGTAAAATCTCCCTTTACTAAGCCTAATGTTGAGGACAAATACATATTTACGGGGATTAAACCAGTTGTGAACATTAGAACTACCCATAAAAGAGATGGGAGAAAAACAATTACACTTGTTTTAAATACATCCCAAATCTTGGCAAAGAACCTTGTTTCTTTGGATGATATTAACAACCAAAGGACATAAAATACTGCAAAGATTAAAAATACATACTCCTTGGAATCAAGCAACAAAAGAAATACTAAAGACATCCAACCTTTGTTCCATTTCCTAACAACTCCATACAGAAATACAACAATCATTGAAAGAGATGGAATATCTCTTAGGTAAGTTGGCATACTTAAAACAAAATGGAAACTTGTCATCATAAAGACAGTAGCAAATACAGCAAACCAAGAATTCTTTAAGGTAGATTTTAGCAACTTAAAGAAAAGAAAACCTGTTAACATTCCAATTAAGATATTGTAAATGGTAACTATGTCTATAGAAGGACCTGTTATTAGAAACAGAAGTGCTGGAGGTAATTTGAAAAGAAACCCATGTAATCCTACTCCATAATTCCCTATCCACTCGCCGTTTTTTAGCACCTCAGACATTAACCATGTCTCCCTGTAGTACAAGGCTTCATCATTCACCATATCTCTGAAATATGCTAATACCAGCATTAGTGCAAAATACAAACCCATGAATATGTAAAACACAACATCAGGGTTACCCTTAATTTTTAGCCAAGCTTTTTTAGCAAAGTTCATCATACAAATGAATACTCAGTTATTTTACTTCTTCTTCCAGATAGTTCACCCACCATTCATTAACATCTTTCTTGTCATTGAGTAATTTCTTCAATTTCTCCTGTCCCTTTTCTCGAATCTTTGGATCTTTCAACAATTCATCTATTTTTTTCTTTGTATCTTCTATCATGGTCTCTCTGTTTATTAAGGAATACATAAGATTATACCTATTTTCTAATTCATCACTAGAACCAGAGGTAAGTTCACTTGCGAATATTGCATGAACACCCGTAACAACGCATTCACTTGCCATCGTCAAGCTATCTCCCACGAATAGCTGTGCAAAAGACATAATACTGTGAAGCTTTGTGTGTGGAACTTTAATTATGTACTTACTAAACTCCTCTGGTAATTCTTCTTCCGAAGAAACTAAAACTTTTCCGTATTTTTCTAAATGTTTTATTATCTCCATCTTCTGCTCATTTGTAAATCCTTTGTGCCCCAAGTCATGGCTAGCATTCCATGCTACAAACCTTACAAAGGAGAATTTGTCTCCTTCCTTCATGTTTACCAATTTCAAGTCTTCTGGGTTCGCTTTGAAGTAGTGAGGGTGTAGATAGAAAAGTTCTTTGAAGGTTTCAATTCTCATCTGTTTCTTCCCTAAATCTTTTCTGTAGAATATTGGAGTAAGAATCTTGTAAGAGAAAAGTTTAGAAAAGAACAAAGATTCGACAGATCTTTCAGTATCACAGTATGCGATATTTTTCTTTCCAATTAAAAATGCAACAATTGCCATCATTGGAGATGGTCTACCAATTAATACATCCGTTTTAAACTTAATAGCTTCAACAAGATGTTTGTATGTAGAGGTCAGCAATATTAATGCCTTGTCTAACTTCCCCTTTCCAGTACTCTTCCCAACAACTGTATATTCAATCCCATACTCGTCTAGTATTTCCCAGTTTCTATCCTTTTTTACAACCAAGACTTTTACATTATGCCCTCTCTTTTGAAGAAGGTTAATAATATTATGAAACTGATGAGCCCATGCAGGATGGGAGATAGATATTAGAACATTCATTATTCTTTTTTCTTGAATTTAGAGTAGTAAATCTTTTTAGCAAAATAAACTAGAAAATTATATAACCTTCTCCTATGTGTTTCAATCCGATTCTAATCTTGGCTAGAATCATATCTGATTTCTTTCGCGAATTTGTACGAAAAAAATAAAACAATTATATAGGCGATTGAGGACAAAATTGACCAAGAAAGAAGACAGAGATAAAGATTTTTTGTGTAAATTCCAATGGTAAAAGCTATTAATATGGAAAGTAATGTTAAGATCTGGAAAAGGACATTTACATTCTGTTTACCAACAATATAAATAACAAAGGACACTGGTCTTACAATAAATCTAATAAAGTACATAACTGAAAAAATTCTAATATAATTCCCAACCGGTTCCCATTCTGCACCAAGAAGAAAAGGAATTATATACGGAGAGAATATAAATAATAATCCAAATGGAACTATCCCAACTAAGAACATTGTTCTTACCGTTTTCTTAAATATTTCAAAACACGAGCCCTTTGTCCTAAATTGTTCTGAAGCCTCCTGTCTAAAGACATCTCCAACAGAGGATGTTACCAACCAGATTGGAGAGCCAAGTATTTTATCTGACATTGTGTAATACCCAGTAGTTACAGTTCCAAATACTTTGTTCAAAAGAATATTTGGAGACATATTTGCAGTCATACTCAATGTATCTGCCAACAAGGAATACTTTGGAAATTTGTAATACTCTTTCATTAATTGCCAGTAAACAGTAACTTTGAACTCTTTAACTAACCAGTATATAGGCATCTTAAGTCTTATTATCATTAAGATATAACTAACCCCGTATCCCAATAAGTAGGAAAGAATCAGTCCAATTTCTGTATACCCTAGATAACCAAATACCAATCTTGAAATAATTAGTACTAATGCTTGAATTATTATATTGGTAGTCAAAATCTTGAACGCTTTTACTCTCAAAGCGTAATAATACAAATCCTCGTAAAGACCGATGAAGAGCATGTTTAGTATGACTATCCAGACATATTGTTCAAGAGATGCAGTATTCAACACCCTGAAGAACGGCCCACCCCAGAGAATTAAAACGAGAGTAAATATTATTGCTGTAAATATGGTTAGGAAAGTTGAAAGGAAGAATAAACGTTTAGCCTTATCATCATCTTTTGGAAGAATAATAGATAAACAGTATCTACCATTAGACACCATCGCGATGATAGCAATAACTGTAGAGAAAACTCCAAAAACTCCAAATTCACTTGGAGAATATATTCTTGTAAGAAGTGGAGTCAAAAGAATTGGTATCGCTTGTGCCACAACCCTTCCGATTATCATTATCAAGACATTTTTCTTATACTGGCTCCCCTTAATATATTTCTGAAGCAGTTCCTTAATATACTTGAACATGTTATTTATCTTCCAATAATTTTGAATATATCTTGACTATTTTTTCATTTGCTTTTGCCCATGTAAATTGCTTTCCATACTCAGAAATCTTTACCCGATTCCAACTCTTCGATAAAGCTCGATCAATTGCACCCACCAATGCATTTGTGTCCTTAGAATCGCATACATAACCATACTCTTCCGAATTCAAAACCTCCTCTATATTTCCAACTTTTGTTCCTACTACTGGCACACCACAAGAAAGAGCCTCCATCAAAACAACGGGAGCACCTTCTCCTAGGCTTGATATAACTAACAAATCAGCTGCATTTATCCATTTCTCTATCTCATTATGTGGTTTTACTCCGACAAATTTTATTTTTTCCTCTAACCCAAGTTCGTATACATACTTTTGGAGGCTTGACTGTAAGGGACCTGCTCCAACGATATATAGTAACAAGGGCTCATGTTTCTTTGATAGAGATTTCATTGCCTCTATGAGATATCTCTGTCCTTTTATTTTTATTAAATTCCCTATTGTCAAGCAAATCTTCGCTTTGCCATCTATACCCAACTCTTTTCTACTCTTATCTCTATCAATCATATGGAACAATTCTGGCGAAAAGCCATTGGGAATAACATTAATTTTCTTTCCACTTATAAGCCTCACAAGGCTTTTCTTATTCGAATTGCTAACGGTGATAATTTCCGAAGCATTGTGTAAGATTTCCGTAGATATCTTTCCCCACCATTTATCCTTAAACGGAAGGGAATATACATCATACCCATGTCCAATTACAACAAAAGGAACGCTGTATTCCTGTGCAATCTTCATCCCTGCATAACCAGCAGACCAAAGAAAATGTGAATGAACAATATCAAATTTCAGGTTATTTCCCTCAACAACTTTTTTTACAGCTTTATAATGGAAATTTCCAACTAGCTTATATATTGGACCATAAGGGATATAGCTTACAGGGGTTTTAAATATCTCCACATTATCTGGGAGATCATGTGTATCTATACAATTCTCTTCTCTATACTTTTGAAGAACTTTTAGTTTTAGAAAATTGGCAATTACTGTTACAAGTTTGTATCTAACAAGTACATATACTTTGTTAAAATGTCTTGAAGCTTCCTCTATCTGATCCTTTTGGAAATTAGTATAGTTATGTACTATATATAATATATTCTTGTCTTTTAGCATTTGATGATAATCAATAAACTATTTCTGTAATCTCTGGTTATCCATCATATCCATCCACATAGCAAAAAACAAAGATTGAAATCCTGCAATGGAAAGAAACATGAATGCAATTAATGAATTAGTTGATATCTTATCTCCAAGGAAGATATCGTTGAGAACAGCAATTGTATATGGAATATTAATAATTAATAGTGCAAAAGATAGATGATACAAAAGAAATAATGGATGAAAATCTCTAAACAAATACTTCTTATATAATCTAACCCAGAACAATTTAAACAATAACCAACTTACTCTTGGAATTACTTTAAATATTTTCATCTTTGATTCTTCTCCTACATGATAAATAGGTTTTATTGGTACTTCTTTTATAGTGAAGTTTGCGATATTTAACTTAACCAAAATATCGTTTGGACAGCCATACGATTTGTATATAGTGTAAAGCTTTATTCCCCTCAACGCTTCCAAAGATATTGCTGTAAACCCAGTTTGCGTATCTGAAATCTGCCAATATCCACTAGCTATCTTTGTAAGAAGAGAAAGAATGGAATTCCCAAAAAATCGAACCTTTGGAATAACTAAACTTGCAGATCTATGTTTAAGTCGATTCCCTTTTACATAATCCACTTCACCCTCCACCACGGGAATACATATTGATTCAAGCTCCTCAGGATCCATCTGCCCATCTCCTCCCATTAATCCAGTACAATCGATATTGTTGTCCAAACACCATTTATATCCAGTTGCCATTGCAGAACCAACAGAACCATTTTTCAGATGATTAATTAAGACAATTCTAGAATTTTTAGAACTCTCTATCTCTGATGGAATAAAATAACTTTTCTCTTCTTTTTCCATGTTTTCTACGACCACCTCTGCATAATTGTATCTATTCTGAATAACCTTTGCTTTGTGATTTAAATCAGTAATCTGGGTTTTATCTTTCTCAATATATTCCTGTACAACATTGGCTGTATTATCAGTGGAACAGTCATTTACAATCACTATTCTATCAACAAAATCTGGCATAGATTCTATTACCTCTCCAATCTGTTTTGCTTCATTAAATGCAGGTACTACAACTGCAATTGTTTTGTTTTTTAACATGAGTTCATTATATCAATTTAGTTTTATTATTCCCACTCATATAAATATACCTTATAGGTACCATAATAGTATCTATTCGGTATTATTATATATTTACAAAACGGAAGATCTTTAGAATGTCGCTCCATTTCAAAATATGCATCTTCACCTCTATTACAATGTACAAAGTAATTATGCTTGAAATCTATCTCCTTTACAAATTTAATCCCCTCTCTTGAGATTGTTTTTTCCGCAGTCAATAAATACACACTATCGTATTTCTGGGCCTCTTTCTGCACATCCTCGTTTGCAACATAGCTCGAGGAGTACAGAACAAAAGTGTTTACATTGTAATAGTATTTAATTGGGAAGACAATTTGATTAAAAGATCCGAATTCATTTTTTGCAACCAATAACAAATCATCCTCTCCAACCAACCTCTGTATCTCTTCAAATTGTTCCCTATCTGCACCCTCATAATCTCTTAATTGTATAACCGAAAAAAATCCAAAATAGATTGCCATTAAAAAGACCAATGTCATGCTTATTATTCTCCCAACTTTATTCTTACATATCCCTATTAAAAATATTGATATTAAGATTATACAAAGAGGGATTAATTCACTTAATTGATACCTAGCAAAATAATAGTGATACTGAGTAAGCCTTAACACTCCCCAACAATATGCTAAAAAGATTAATATCGTGGATATTAATAACATAATCTTTACATCCATCTTTTTCTTTAGATATACAAACGATATTGGTAATATTGCAAAACCAATTGGAGAAAGATAGAGAAATCCAACTAGGAAGCTCTGTTGTTTAAGCAGTGATAAACTTTCATTTGAGAAAAAAGTATCGCTATGATCTATAAGAATCTCTTTTATATAAAAATATAGCTCGTAACCAATTAATCCGAGAAACAATAATAATGCAATAATATATAAATGTTTTGAAAGAAGAAGGAATATTTTTGTAATAATATCCCTAATACCTTTGCGAAAACTTATCCCAATCAAAGCAATAATTACAAGCAGAACTCCAACAAGAACGGTATCGTACCCAACTAAACCGAATAATCTTTTACCAAGTATTTGATGAAAAAGATCTGGAAGAAAAATCTTGTAGAATACATATGACATTAAAAGAGAAATCATCCAAAAAATCGCGTAAACCACAAAATATTTTAGAAGTTTCCTATCCTTGCTAAACAAGAAAGTCAGTAATGGAACTAATATAATAATTGGCAAAAAGAATATCCCGCTCATTCTTGTATAAAACAATGCTGTAAAAGAGAATAATGACAATATTAGATATGACAAATTGTTTTTCTCTTTTAAATAATCATTGTAAAATCTAATTAGATAGTAGAAAGCAAAACATAAAAAAAAGAAGGCTACCACTTCTGTAAGTGGAACTCTCGAGAAATACACATGTAATGGATTTATCGCCATTAAAAAAGATGCTAAAAGCCCAACTTTTTTATTTTTCCCAGATATTTCATATGCTAAAAGATATATCCCAACTATAGATAAAATACTAAAAAAAGTAAGAGCATAGATTCGATTGTCTGACCCTAGAGTAGCTCCAAATGTCGCCATCCAAGATGGAAATACAGGATAGAAAGGCATTGTATATTCCGATGCTTCTTTGTCTTTAAATTTCAATCCTAGGAAAACATTTCCCTTGTCATAGATTTCTCTTAAATCTTCGGAGAGTGAATCTCTAAGTTCATCTTTGATATACAAACTACGATTGATCTCATACTGCTTTGATAAAGATACATATGTACCCTGATCTTGTCCTCCAGTTAGATAGAGATTCGGTGTAAATCTTAATGATAAGGCCAATACTATAATAACCAAAAACAAAAACCCAAATCTTTTATCCTTGATATTTATTTTTATCTTAAATACAAAAACGCCAATGACCAAAATAAAAATAGTTATGATTAATGACCATAGAGGATAAAAAAGACCTAGAGCCAAAAGAACAACGTTTAATAAATTAAAAACTGAAATAGCAAGAATAAACAAATCAAATAAATAGATTTTCTTTGATTCTTTCATAAACAGAAATTTTTATATATTTCCAACTCCTTTATACACAAATCCATTCTTCCTTGCATCTTCTTTATCGAAGATATTTCTTCCATCAATTATCAAAGGTTTCTCATTCATTAGTTTTAACATGTCTTTATAATCCAAATTCTTATACTGTTCATGACCTGTCATAAGAACAATAGCGTCCTTACCTTTAAGCATTTCTTTTACATCACCTTTGTAATCTTTAATAAATGGATCTTGTATCTCAAATTTCACTTTATTCTCTTTTAATTTTTCAATAAATGGAACAGTTGGTGTATTTCTATCATCATCAGAATTCGCATCATACGCATATCCTAACACTAGAACATTTATCTCCCTTAAGTCTTTTCCTACTTCTTTCACTCCAGCAGTTAAAAGCTCAAACATATGTAAAGGCATGAAATCATTAATATATCTAGCTGTTGGTATAAGTTTCGGATTTACAAGATCCCTAACTTCATGAATTAATAACCAAGAATCCTTTGGGATACAATGTCCACCGACACCTGCTCCTGGGTAATGCATCTGTCTAAGTGCTTCCGGTCTTGTCTCTGTGACTTTTTTACAATTGTTTATGAATTCTCTCACCTTCCAGACATTAGCCCCATACGCTTCACACAATAGTGCCATTTCATTAGCAAATGCTATCTGTACATCTCTATATGTATTTTCTCCTGCTTTTACTATCTCTGCTGTAATACAATCTGTTTCTTGTAGCTCACCTTGAACAACATTCTTATATAATTCTTTAACCTTTTTTGCAGACTCAGGAGTCCAACCACCTACAACTCTATTGTAATATCGAATATTCTCCAAAAGATGCCCTGGCATAAGTCTTTCAGGACAATTAGCTAAGAAGAAATCTTCTCCCGCTCTAAAACCAGATTCTTCCTCAAGGATAGGTTTAACAACATGCTCCATGGTGCCTGGGGCTATTGTAGATTCGATTATTACCGTAACACCTTTTCTCATATTTTTACCAATATCTCTCAATGCACCTTTTAGATTTTCGTATGTCGGTTTCTTATTTTCCTCTGCAACAGGAGTTTGTACTGCTACTATAATATAATCAGCAGTCTTATACTCCGTCATATCTGATGTTGCTCTGAAGTTTCCCTTTGCGAAAACTTTTTCCACTAACTCATCCAAACCAGGTTCCTGTCCTTTTATTGGATTTTCTCCAGCATTTAACCTTTGGACTCTTTCTTCTAATATATCCACCCCAACAACATCAAACCCTGCATCGGCAAAAAGCATTGCCACAGGGTAGCCGACATAACCCAATCCACATATTGCAACTGTTTCTTTATTCATTCTTTTCTTTATTAGATTTTATTTCTTTGCAAACTCTGTTATTTTCTCAATTATCTTTTCAACATCCTCAACTGTTACAAAAGGATTCACCGGTAGTGAAAGCACCTGTTTTGATAACTTCTCAGAAACAGGGAAATCTCCTTCTTTATAACCCATCTTTTTGAAATGTTCATGCATATGCAGAGGTTTTGGATAATAAACTCCAGAACCAATTTCATTCTCTTTCAAATATTCTAATAATTCATCTCTACTATGGCCAAAATCTTCGGTAATTCTAATTGTATATTGATGATAAACATGGGTGTTACCTTCCATTACCTTTGGAGTTATTATGCCTTCTACATTTTTTAATCCTTCCGATAATTTTGTGGCGTTAGTCACTCTTGCTTGTATTATTCTATCTATTTTCTTCATTTGCTCAATTCCAATAGCTGCGGCAATATCTGTCATTCTATAATTATGGCCTACGGCTAAGTACTCATATCTAACTGCTTCGTCCTGTCCGTGATGCCTATACATTTTTGCTTGTCTTGCAATTTCATCATCATTTGTCGTCAACATCCCACCCTCTCCTGTTGTAATATTTTTTGTTGCATACAAAGAGAATGCCGCTAAATCACCAAAATTTCCTGCTCTTTTACCATTTTGTTCAGCTCCAACGGCTTGGCATGCATCCTCAAGAATTTTAATGTCATTTTTATCAGCTATTTTCTTTATTTCATCATATTTATAAATTTGGCCGTACAAATCTACCGGGATAATTAATTTCGTTTTATCAGTTACTTTCTCTTCAACTTTGCTCGGATCTATACAGAAATCATCTTCGGAGATATCTACAAATACTACTTTTCCTCTCTCCATTAACACAGGGTTTGCAGTAGCAACAAATGTAAATGGAACCGTTATGGCTTCATCACCATCTTTAAAGCCAGAAGCTATAACCCCAGCATGAATAGCTGTTGTACCATTAGAGAATGCTACGGCATGCTTAGTACCACAATATTTTGCGAACATTTCCTCAAACTCCTTAGTCTTTGGTCCCTGAGCAATCATTCCTGATTTAAGAACTTCCACAACAGCATTTATCTCTTCATTCTCAATTAAAGGTTTTGATACTGGAATCATATATAGATTGTTAAAATTTATTTTTCTCCGTAACCATCAATGTACTTAATAATCTTCCCTGGATTTCCTACGATAACAGCTCCTGCTGGGACATCTTTTGTAACTACAGCACCAGCTCCAATCAAGGCTTTTTCTCCGATATTCACACCTGGCCTCAATACAGCTCCAGCTCCTATAGAGGCATCCTTACCTATATGAATAGCACTAACTTCCCAATCTGTTCCTCCCTTTATGCCACCTTCTTCTGTTCTAGATCTCGGAGCCATATCATTTGTTGTAAGAGAATTTGGTCCCAAAAAGACACCATCTTCCATCTCGACACCATGATATACAGGAACATAGTTCTGGATTTTTGTTTCATCTCCTATTTTTACTCCAGAATCTATGAAAACATAATTGCCCAATATGCAATTTTTTCCTATTTGAACATTATTCCGTATATGACAAAAATGCCATATTTTTGATCCATCACCAATTGATACCTCATCTTCCAATAAGGTAAAATTCCCAATTATACAACCTTCTCCTATATTCACTCTACCCAATTTACAATCATGGATAGTTGTTCCTTTTCCCAAAATAGTTCCACTCGATATCTCTGCATCAGGATGAATTTTTATGTCTTCCCCAAGTTCAACATATTCTTTTTTATTTATATCTTCCTTGATGTCCATTTTATTTTTCTTTATTATAAATATTTTGAATAAATTCGATAGAACCAATTGATTCTTTTACTTTTAATCCATTCCCCTTTGCTATTTCCTTATACAAAGTTGGATGGTTTGGACATGAACCAACATGTGTACCATATGAATTTGGTGTTAAAGACTCACCACTTGTGGATTGTATCTCTTCCCATTTCTTTTGCAATTCTTCACTCTCAAAAGAGGCTCTTTCAACCTGATCTAAAGCATTTCCACTAATCTTTACATATCCTTTAGATCCCATGATTGCAATTGAACATTCTAGATTTGAAGGCTCTACTGCGACATTTACTTCGATACTACCTGATGCCCCATTTTTGAATTCAACAATGGAATATGAGGTATCCTCAAAAGGTATATCCATATGTTTATGATTAAATGTATCAGTCGAGTGAACTTCTGGAACTCCAAAGAGTTTTTGAACAATATCTAGATAGTGAATACCATACTCATAAAGAGATCTTCCACCTTGATCTATTATGCCTCTCCAATCTTTAAAATAGCCTATTGGTCTTTGCCATCTTTGAATGAAACAGACTGATCTTATATCCCCTAATAGCCCTTCTTCCAAAGCTCGTTCCATCATCTTAACAGTAGGGTTATATCTAACCTGCAGGACACAGTAAGCTTCTCTTCCCAATTCATCTGCTTTATCTTGTATCTCCTGAACTTTTGATCCCTCAAATGCAATTGGTTTTTCTATTAAAATATCATATCCTGCTTTCATAGATTCCATAGCCATTTCGTAGTGAAGATAGTTTGGAGTTGCTATGGTAACAAAATCCATTTTCCCCTTCATCTCTTTCAACATTTCTTTATAATCCAAGAACCCTTTTACACCACCATTCTCTCCTACTGCTTTATCTAGAACTTCTTGGTTAATATCACATAGTGCAACCAATTCAAACTCATCTGGATTCTGAGCTATGGATTCTAGATGTCTAACTAATATATGTCCGCAGCCTATTATTCCAACTCTTTTTTTATTCATGATTTTCTGTATTTAAATTATTTCGGCAGATTAATAATTGTACTTAAAGCAGACTCTATTTTCAACCCTATAATTTATTATATATCTCATCAACTTTTTTCATTACCCTCTTCCAATCATATTTCTCTTCTACCTTCCTTCTACCATTACTTCCAATCTCTCTTCTTTTGCTTTCATCTTCCAGCAGTTCAACTATCTTTTCCGCAATCTTTTCTGTATCCCCATACTCTACCAGATATCCGTCTTTACCATCATCAAATATCTCTTCCATAACCTCATTCTTACATGCTAATACTGGTTTAGAATATGCCCAAGCCTCTAAATATACAATACCAAAAGAGTCAGTCTTAGAGACCATAGAGAATATATCTCCTGCATCAAACAAATCCCACTTCTCTTCTTCAGAAATATTATCAACATTTAAAATATTCTTTCTGTATTTCTCATCTAAATTCTTTAGATATTCATCAAAATCCTTACTATTTAAACCAGCAAAAACTAAATCTACCTGTTTCCCACTATCCCAAACCCTCTTCATGGATTCTACTAGATCGAAACTCCCTTTCTCCACTGTCTTTGCACCCATTTGAAATACAATTGGATTTTTTAGACTATATTTCTCTCTAAACCTTTGACCATTACCTCCCATTATTTTATCTAAATACACACCCTGTCCAAGTACCACAAACTTATTTCTATCTAATTCAACTCCGTTCTCTTTACAAAAGCCATAGATTGCGTCTCCCTCTTTAGTTGTATTCAAGATTATTTTACTTGCATGCTCAAAAAACGGTACTGCTGTTTTTTTGTAATATTTCTTTCTCAATGGATCATTGCTATCTACGCCAGAGTGAAAAGCCGGAGCAATTATGTATGGGATATTGAGTTTCTTCGAAATTAAATATCCTACAAAGAAGATGAAATAGTAAGGAGAGGAAGATACTGTTACACAATCATACTGTTTGATATTTCTTATCTCATCTAACATCCTAAAAGCAGTTGGACAGGTAGCTAAATTTGCTAATTTGAAATTAGGAAATGAGTCAAACAATACTCTAAGTATTTTATTTGGATATTTGTATTTAAATATTCCCTTTCCAATTGGAAATCTTCTTACATTTACTCCTCTAACAATCTCCTCTTTCTTTTCAATTCTCTTCCCATCTAAATCCCAAAGAGTTTCAGAATCTAGAGCATCTGTGGTCCAAACATCTACTTCCAATCCAAGGTTGTTTGCCAAGTATTCAGAAAGAGTCCAGTAGAAACGCTCTGCACCACCCTCACCAGGATAATATCTTTGTATTATGTTTAATACTTTTTTCATTTGATTTCATTATACCTTAAGTATGTAAATATTTAAGCGTATTTGGTACTATATATGTATATATAATCTGTTACTGCCTTTAATATGAATATATTAAAAAGAGTTTTACCTCTTCTCTTTGTGTCAATCTTTTTTCTTCTCCCCTCAAAAGCAGAAGCTGCACAATTCTTCTTCAAAGACCAAACCGTAAGTCAAGAAACAACAATTGAGGAAGATGTATACCTAATTGGAAGTAATTCAAGTGTGTACGGTGTAATTGACGGAGATCTTTTCGTTCTCTCTGACAAAGTCATAATGGAAGGTACAGTAACAGGAGATATGTATGTCGTTGGTTCTGAAGTTACAATCGATGGGAATATCTACGGTAATTTAGTAGTAATTGCAGGAGAAACAAGCATATCTGGAGTTTTGAGTAACAATGCCTGTGTTCTAAGTGCCACCCTAACATATGATGGACAAGCAGGAAAAGATCTTTTAACTCTTTCAATGGAGTCAAAGATGGCCGGTTCCATTGGAGATGATTTGAGAGCATTTGGATATACTAATTCCATAGAGAGTGTTGTTAAAGGAGATGCTTTGGTTATAGCAAGTCAGTACAGTATTCTTAAAGAGAATGTAACTGGGAATATATACAATACAAATACATTAACAGATATTGCTAAAGAGCAGGGTGTAGATTTCGAAGCTGAAAAGGAAACCAAAGCAGAATATACAAAAGCTACAGATTACAGCTTTAAGATATTAAATGCTTTCCTTGGATTTGTTGGATTATCTATTGTTGGATACATATTAATATATCTTTCACCAGTTAAAACAGGACAGATTGTAAACAAAGTATCTGCATCTCCTACTGAATTTCTTAAGAGCTTTGCAGTAGGTGCGGTAATTCTACTTTTAGTACCACTTCCTCTATTCCTCTTGGCACTTACATTAGTGGGAGTTCCACTAGCTATACTTGTTATTGCTGTATTAGTATTCTTAACAACTTTTGGAACAATATATGTTGAGAGCGCACTTGGTAAAGAGATCCTCGAACTTTTTGGTACCAAGGAGTACAGACCATACAAAGGGCTGCTAACAGGAAGAGTCTTAACTACACTTATGTCCCTAGTACCGATATTTGGAGTATTCTACAGCTTAGTAATATCTTCCACTGCAGTTGGTGCAGTAGTACGAATGAAGAAAGAATCCTTCGACAATGTGAAGAAGATTAACAAGAAAAAGAAGAAGTAACAAAAAGAGGAGGCATTAAACCTCCCCTTCTCAATTACATACCAAATATTTTACTTAGCTAGCATTTCATCAATTAAGGTTCTGAAACTCTCAATTGGGTATGCTCCACCTATGAACTTACCTTCTACTGTTCCATCATCCTTTAGGATTCCTACTACAAATCCTGGTGTACCTGTTACTCCTGCTGCCGTTCCATCTGCTTGATCCTTAGTAATCTCCTCGGAATACTTAGTTGCATCCATACAAGCCTTGAATTTAGATTCATTAACACCAAGTTTCTTTGCTAATGTAAATACAGCATCCTTACTTGTAAGACCAAATATCTGTTTGTGATAATCCGCATATACTGAATCATTCTTTAACTCATCAATACACTCACCACCCATAGCAGCATCAATTGAAAGACCCCCAAAGAACTGGTAATCTCTAAATACATAGATAATCTTGCCTGTATCAATATATTCACTCTTTATCAATGGAAATACCTCATCTGAATGTCTTTTACAGTAACTACACTGGAAATCACTGAACTCAACTACAGCAACCTTTACCTTACTCTTGTCTCCAAGATATGGATCATCATCTATTGTAGTAGAACTTGCAGTAAATTCATCTCCCGTTGTAGTATCTGGTGTCCCCTCAACAGTTGGATCTGTATCTTTCGCTTTGTTTGAAAAAAATATTCCTACTGCAATTAAGAGACCTGCTAGAACTATTGCTATTGGAATAGCAAAGTTATCTAGATTGATAACTATCTCGCCATCATTCTTTTTCTTTGTTTTTGGCATGTATATTTTAGATCAAAATTTAAGATGAAACATATTATACCATCTCCTAGACAGTATCCCCAAAAATAAATATAATAAAGACGTGGGCAATATAGAAACTACTAATAAAAGACTATCCTTTATGGATATTATCCTTTTTTTAATTTTCCTCGCCCTCATAGCAATCCCTGGATATCTCTGTTATCAAATATTCTTTGTAAACAACAAACCCGAACAGCAAGAAGAAATAAAAGAGGAAACACCAGAAGTCGTAGAGGAAGAAGAAGTTATTCCAGAGGGACCACATTACGAGGAAAAGATCTTTGCCATCTCTGGTCAGATCGCATATATAGCTACACCAACAAATATAGATGAAAACAATCCTCCAAGAATTGTCATTTACAATCACGGTTCAAATACTAGAGTTACAGAGAATCTAAAGGATCCTTTTATGAAGGATTTACAGATATATGGAGAAGAATATACGAAATCCAATTTAATCTTTGCAGCTTCCAATTCCCATGATGAGAACTGGGGAAATGCAGCTTCGATACAGGATAATCTGAATATGGTTGAATGGATTAGGAACAACTACAGTACAAGTAGAGAGACATTTGTGATTGGTTTTAGTATGGGTGGTCTTCCTGCTATGCACTATGTCGCAAAATATCCTACTGATATATCTAAAATTGCACTACTTGCACCTACCACAAGATCATATGAATGGAATAAGAGCAATATTGCCATCTTAGATGGTATTGATATCCAGATATGGCATGGAGTAAAAGATGTAAATATTGGGATTACAAGTTCTAGAAGTTTTGTAAGTAATATGGCAAAACTTGGAAAAGAAATTACACTAATTGAATTAGCAGGAAAAACACACTTTGATTTAGATACAGAATATAGAGAAGAGGTTTTAGATTTCTTCCTCAATTAAATCATTCACAATACTATTCATTTCCTCTTTACTTAATTCTTTTCTATGATCTGTCTCATCCGGAATTACAGTACCCTCATACACAGGCTTAATATGTAAATGGTAATGATGAATTGTTTGACCTGCACTCTCCCCATTGTTTTGACAGATTATGAAACCAAGTGGAGAGAATTTCTTTTGTATTTTAGATACCATCCGCTTACTTACTTTGTTTACTTCACAAAGTAATTCCTCTGGAATATCCGAGATACCTTTATAGTGCTGTTTGGGTAATACAAGAGTGTGCCCCTTGCTTAATGGTTTAATATCTAGGAAAGCATAAATGTGTTCATCCTCATATACCTTGTATGAAGGTATCTCTCCTTTAATAATTTTACAAAATATACAATCATCCATAGCTATTATTCTTCTACTACAATAGCAGTTGCAGGACATGCTACCTCAGCCTCTTTAACCTTTGCAATTATTGCATCATCTGATATATCTTTACCCTTGTACTGTTCTTTAACATCTACACTTCCATCATCTTTCATTTCAAATACCTCAGGACATATTGCTACACAACTTCCACACATAATACATTTACTCTTGTCTATGGATACTTTCATTTTTCTTCTTCTTAAACTTAACTTAATACATTTTTACAAATATTTCCTACTTCTTCAAGCTCAATTGTCTTAAATAGATTCCTAATCTCTGAATTAAATGAGATAGACCTAATACTCCCATTACTATCGATAACTCTACATGCCAATATTTAAAATCAAAATCAATATTCATCAAAGAGGGATTCTTGATACGAGCTATCATAAAGATACCAAATCCAAAAGAAGGAATTAATAAAGTTAAAAGCAAAATACTATTCCAAAAGCCATTAAATTTAACTATATTCATTCTAAAAAATTTGTTTCTCTTGACTAATAAATATGTCCCCCAATACAAAACTGAAGATAACAACAATGGAATTAACAGGTTGTACTCCTTTGGAGTAGAGGTTACAACATCTTGTTGAACATCCTCAACCACTGGTTCTAGACTTGCAGTAGTGATTGGCTCTTCTGCTACAACAGGTTCTACCACCTTAGATATTTTTCCTATCCTGTACTGTTCAAGAAGAGTGTATGATGATTGTTTATGATCTTCTCCTTGTCCATCCTTTGTTTGAAACTCCTTAGTTATATCTGTTCCACACCAACTCCTAATATTCAAATTTTCGTCATGAGTGGTAAGATATTTAGTAATATCATAGACCCCACCATCATATATAACCCAACAGCTAGAAGATGAACTATGTGTTGCGACATCACCTACAGTATATGCATTAACGATACCCACAGACGACAAAAGTAAAATGGCCGAGATAATAACGGAGGAGCTTATTTCTTTCATAGAATATTCTTACTTGAAATTAGATTCTAACCGTGTAATATTATATATATATTTAAATTAATATACCAAACTCATATGAGTAAGTTACTCGGTATTATTATTTCCGTTGTCTTAATAGCAGGTGTCGGTGGCTACTTTTTAGCTACTAAAGCAAATGCTGCAACACCAGCAGATCCTTTGTTTGGTTTAGACACTACATTTGAAGATGTACAAAGATTACTAACTTTGGATGATGTAGCTCAAGTAAATCTTGAACAAGCAATTCTAGAGGAAAGACAGGAAGAGATAGAAACAATGTTACAGGATGAAGAGTGTACCCAGGAGCAGATTCAAGAAGCAATGAAACTAATGACACAACAAAGAACAAGAGCATACGAGAGATTGGGAGAAGTAGCACAGAAACAGGAGGAGAAGGGAAATGTTAAAGCTGCAGAAGCAATTTCAGAAGCACAGTCAAGATACTTAGAACATCTAGACACACAATTAGATACTGCTCAAAAAGCAGAGGCTAAGTTTACTGGATTAGATAGTGCTACAACAGATGGAATGAGACAAGAGATTGAAGTAGAGAAAAATGCTTTGAAGAATGCTGGCGTAGACACACAGAATCAACAGCAAAATCAAGAGCAGAATACAGATAACAGCAATAGCGATAATGACAATGGGTCTTCAAATGGTACTGACAAAGGAAACAATTAAATCCTTTTATTAAGTATCTAAAAACATCCCCTTGCAATACAGGGGATGTCTGCTCTTAAAACAAATTCAATCTGAAACAAATCGGGGTGACACGACTTGAACGTGCGACCTCACGCACCCCATGCGTGCATTCTAGCCAACTGAACTACACCCCGTTACGCAATTATATCAAGATTATTTAATTCTTTCCTTAACTGTACCGGGTCTAAATACGCAATTGTCTTAAATCCAAACTCTTTTGCTTTCTCAATATTCTCTTGCTTGTCATCTATCAAAACCATCTCTCCTGGTTTGAAATCTACCTTCGTCATCAATATCTCAAATGCCTTATCCTCTGGCTTTACCAAATTATGTTCACACATTGAGATATATTTTGAAAAGATATTTAGAAAGCCTGTTTTATTATTTTCGGAATGAAGAAATTGCAAAGAAGAATTTGTAAACAGAACAAGTGGAATATTCTTTAAATGATATTCTTTTAAAATATCCAAAACCTCTGTGTTTATCTCTCTACGAACAGAATTGTACAACACATCGTAGAAGTCAGAGATGATACCCCTTACCATTAAAGATCTATCTCTAATATGACCTGATTTGGACTCGTAGTTGCACTTAACTTGTACACCTTCTTTGAACCAACTATGAAGTTGTATATACTTGCAGAACCCTCCTTACTAGAATCTATCGTTATGCCAGCTGGCAAACTTAAACTCCCTGCAGCATTAACAACTCTATCTAATGTAAGAGATGTGAACTTGATAGAGAGAGTCTCATTATCTAGATACTCTGCAGTAACAGATGGAATTGGATTCTCACCATCAGCGGTTACACTCCAAGCAAATTTTAGAATTCCTCCTGAAGAACTGTATGAGTAACTCTTAACAGTTGCATTTGCTATCCCAGATATATCTTGAGAAGTTGTAGAAAATTCTGTGCTACCCAAATCTATTTCAGATGTTACTTCCCCTGGATATTTGACATCTAAGATTACGACTAATCGTCCATCTCCACTCTGTTTGTAAAGTTTGAATACTGTGCTCTTTGCAAGCCCAATATCATAGATTACCTTGTCTTCAACACTTGTAACAGCGTGATAAAGTCTAATAACACCCTCTTTATTTATTGCTCTCTCTTTCTGGAATCCAATACCACTCTTGTCTGTCTCTATACTGTTTAATTCTACCCTTATGACTCCAGTACTAGAATTGTATTTCGCAGTTACATATGGATCATCCGTTCCTGTGGTGGAAAGATTAAAAGAAAATCTGTGATATCCTGTTTTACTTTCATCTGTAATGGACTCAATTGTGAACAAATCCTCTGTTGCTACTCCAATTGTCTGATCCTTTGTAGAGAATCCTGTAAAGTCCTCTGTTTCTGTAACGACTTCCTCTTCTTCAATCTCCGTATCATTCTCTTCCTCAACAGTAGTATCTGGAAGATTTGTATCTTCTACCTTCGGCTTTTTAAATATGAAATATGCTCCTGCTCCTAAGAGAAGAAGTATTACAAGAATGAACAATATTTTCTTCATAGTAATACATTTACATTTTATATATTAATATATTACCACTATTTCATTTTTGTTTAAAATGGTGATACTATGGTTATATATTTTAACCAAAACTGCCATGTCAAAGGAGATAAATATATCTGACAACAAAGTAGAAATAGTTCCACCTGAGAATAAAACACCAGACATCACAAAAGAAAAGAAAAAACTTGAAGAAAAGGTCCTTGAAAAATTACCAATAAAAAAGAAAATCTCCGCAAACATATTAATCTTCTCAATCGTAGCATTCCTAACTTTATGTGGTTTAGGATTTTTCTTCTACTTTGGAATATATAAAGTAAAACCAGTCCCACCAAAAGATATTATTCCTTTCTCTGAGGATTTTGTTGCATCGATAAATAGTAATGCTCCGTTTTCTAGATCTCTGACTTCCCTTCAAAAACCTTCAGAACCAAGAACAGAGGTTAGTCCACTTAATGGTGTTCTTTTTACAAAAACAGAAATGGATAAACTAAAGAAAAGAAGACCTGTGGCAGTTATGACAAACAATCATTCACAAGCACGACCCTTGTCTGGTTTGAATAGTGCAGATATCGTAATAGAGGCAAATGCTGAAGGAGGAATAACTCGTCATATGGCAATATATTGGAGTGTAGCACCAGAAAAGGTTGGACCAATCAGAAGTGTAAGACAGTATTACTTAGAGTGGGCAAGTGAATATGATCCTCTGTTTATCCGCGATGGCTGTGCATCATCGAGTGATCCAAGAACAAATGCCTGTTCAAATATGTGGCTGTATTCCAACATTAAAGATTTAGCAACAATCGGCTCTTGGAGATGGAACGATGGAAGAAGATATGCACCACACAATGAGTACAACTCTGTAAAGTATGCTTGGGAATATGCAAGTAAAAATAATTGGAACACCTTCCCAACCGATTTTGAAGCTTGGAAGTTCAAGAGAGACGCAGACGTCGCAGATAGAGGAGATAAAACAGTTGTTAAAATTGCTTTTCATACCAGATTACATAACAGTGGATTGTATGACACCATGTGGACATATGACAAAACGACTAACAGTTATTTTAGGAAAGTTGGAGGACAGGCAGATATCGACCAAGAGACCAATACTCAGGTTAATGTAAAAAATGTCGTTATTCAAACCGTAAGAATGGTTGGCTCTGGAGACTCAAAAGGACACCTAATAATTACAACTACAGGGGAAGGAAATGCAGTTATACTAAAGGATGGGAAAATTATAAATGGTAAATGGAAAAAAAGTACCAGAACCGATAGAACTTCTTACTATGATAGTGCCGGAAAAGAGATAGAATTTAACAGAGGGGGGATATGGATAGCGATGCTTCCACATTCTGACGGAAAATTTGATATAATTGAGCAATAATATTAAG
>Ga0209416_1000831_pt1 | contig 26711 bp, 29 predicted proteins | sample RifGroF1_FD_184001 | JGI IMG/M metagenome (GOLD analysis project Ga0209416, IMG submission 184001) | Groundwater microbial communities from Rifle, Colorado, USA - Groundwater F1 (SPAdes) (version 2) | ecosystem: Environmental > Aquatic > Deep subsurface > Groundwater | place: Rifle, Colorado...
TATTACCTTATCCCCTACCCTCTCACAACTCCGGCAGCAACTCTGCCATCACTGCCTGAAAAGGTTTTGATTCGTAAACCAGCCTTTTATTATTAATTAGATCAATAACATGAACCTTAACGGAATATTCGCAGGTTTCCTGCAGTGAACACGTGGCTGAAACCTCATCTTTCTTGTCAATAGTTCTCGAAAATTCGGAAATAACGAATACGTCGTTGTCTAAAAAATAAGCACGGTCGAAATAGCAGTTCGCGTGTGCCGAGCAATCCAAAATTCTCGCGTCTATGATTTTATCTTCTTTCAATCCGTAAAAATGAGCTTCGTTCGGTGCGTAGCCGTCACGGTATTCAGGTCGGTAGTCAATTAGTTCTCTGTCGCTCGGAGAGAAAACAACCTTTTTAACATTTTGCAAACTTTCAATTGTCCCTTCATATTTTTCTCTCATCCCCTCTTCTTCTATTGAGTAAACTTTCATCCATTTCGTGTTATAAATTTCATTTTCTTCTTTGAGTGTAAATTCGTCGGCCTCAATAACCATGTCCTTGTTCTTGAGGTTTGTAATCCATCTTTGAAAACCGATGTTCTGCTCGACCTTGTCAGGAAGCTTTGAATGATCGATACTTTTTTGTTCTTTTACGTTGAGCCAAACACCTGTGGCAATGGCTATAAATATTGCCGCTGCGGCCACGTAGTTGATTGTTTTACCCATGCCTGAATTATAGCTGTTCGCGGCTTTTGGTGACAGCTTTACTTCACCCTCGCGCAAAATCTTAATTTCTTCCCCGGTAGCATCTACTAACGTGGAAGGCGCTGATTCAATATTTCCCGAGTCAACGTATATATCAACCGCGTCCCCGAAATATTTTTTAGCTTCGTCGACGCTTCCCGCAGCTTTTTCTCCTGACGGATTAGCCGAGGTGCTTACAATAGGCCCGACTTCCTTTAGAATTTTTTGTAAGTCTTTATCCTTCGGCATTCTGAAAGCGATAGTAGTTTCATTGTTGCTAAGAATGAGGGTTAACTTCCCTGGCCAATACTTGTTAATTAGTTTTTGCGCATTTTTACTTATAAGGACGCCGAACTTTTGTAGTTGTGCGGTGTCCCCAATTAATATTATGAAAGGTTTTTGGGCGTCCCGTCCTTTGAGTTGCCTGATTTTTTCCACGGCCTCAAAATTGTCTTTTTTGGCGTGAAGACCGTACATGGTGTCGGACTTAAAAAAGGCCACTCCCCCAATATTTAAAACGTTTATTATTTCCTGAATCGATTCTTTATTCATATCTGAGAGCAACTATCGGATCCTTTTTACCTGCTTTAATTGCGGGGTAAGTGCCGAAACCGATTCCTACAAAAAATGAAAAGCCCAAAGAAACTAAGGCTGCCCACAGCGGTATTTCCGCTGGTATCCAGTTTTGGGCAACCAGCGTGGCAAGCCAGGCAACGAACAATCCTATTACCCCGCCGGTAACGCTTATAAATATGGATTCGGATAAAAATTGCAGGGCGATATCTTTGCCGGTTGCCCCCAATGCTTTAATTAATCCTATTTCACGCGTTCTTTCTGTGACAGATACGAGCATTATATTCATGATTCCTATACCGCCTACCAAAAGCGATATTGCAGCTATCGCTGCCAGACCACTTTCAATAATCCCGAGTATATCGTTAATTCTCTTGAGAAGATCTTCCTGCGTTGAGACCGAAAAATCCTCGTCATTCAGCTCTTTCAGCAGAGCGTGTCTTATTTCGTCTTTCACAACGTTCACATCTTCCCCTCCCCGTGCTTTTACTACCATGGACCCGATATTTTTTATTTTAAGCTCGGTTTCCAATGTCGTAAAAGGTATGAAAGTAAAATTATCATAGCTGGGACCTTTTTCTTCTATTACGCCGATAACAGTGTAGGAAGTTCCGTCCATTTTAATTTTTTCGCCGATAGGGTTGCGTGAGTTAAATAACTCTTCGTTAACATCTTTTCCGATTACTGCTACTTTGGCTTTCGCATCTATTTCCGCTTTCGTATAAAACCGGCCTAAGGTAAAACCCATGTTAAACATATCAACGGTGGCTTCATTAGACCCACCAACTGCCCCATAAAAAGATTTAGTCTTGTAAGAAACTCTTTTAGACAGTTCGTACCAGGGAGTAATTGACTCTATTTTATTTCCCAGGTCAGTTTGAATCCTTTCAACGTGATGGTACTTGAATTTGTTGCCCGTAAAATTTCTGGAAGGGTCTCCTGTAAAATCTATTTTTCCCGGCATTATAAAAAGGAGATTAGAACCCAACGCATCAAATTCGTTTTTAACGTAATTTTGAAAACCCCTGACTATCGAAACAAGCGTAGCTACAGCAAAAACACCTATTATTACGCCCAGCATAGTGAGAAAGCTTCTCACCTTGTTTTTTTGCAGGGACAGAAACGCTGTTTTAGCTGTTTGTGCTAGTGTCACGGTATATAGTTTATCATTTTTGGAGAGTTTCAAAGGCTTCTCATTTCGTTTGCGTAAAAAATCGTAGATTACGCTTACCAGAGCCTTTATCTCCTTATCGCTACGGTTTTCTCTCTCACCCATCTTTGTTCTTTCCCCCCCCATTGATTTATTGAGTTATTTTTGGGATGCGGGTATTGTACTTTAGATCGGAAATGCTGCCAAAAGGGCTTAAAGTGGATTTTTAGGTTGTTTTTCTTTATGGCTCAAAAAGATTAGGACATTTTGGAACTGATTTGTGTATCTTCGGAACGACACGCCGAGTTCTTCAAATATTTTGTAACCGGACTGATATTTATTTTGTGTGGCGTCTTTACTAATTAAGTCTTCTTCAGGTCTAATAACCGTAACAGTCGCACTAACTACAGCAAAAGAGCCAGCGTGTGCTTTTCCGTATAAAAAACTTGGTCTTAATGTGATTAGACAGAGTAAAGTAAAGATTAATAAAGTTTTTCGACCGAGCTCCATTTGTCCTTATCGGATTTGTCTTTGGGCAGCGGTTTCTTTGGTTTTACATTAAGTTGAACCTTAAAGAATTTCCTGAAAATTAATAGCGCGATAATTATGCCGGTCAGATAAAGTGCTCTACCGGACCAAGGTTGCAGTTCTTTCCAAATCGATACTATCCTGTGGTATATACCTTCAAATATATTTGCGGGGGCGACTTTGAAGTATAGTTTGGATGCAGCGGCCACACCTATTGTAGCTCCCCCGGAGTCGTTGGTTTTTACAGGCGACGCATCAAGGTAAGCAAAATAATCTCCCGGCTCCGCTTTAATAGGCACATCCAGTTTAATAGTTACTGTTTGGGCTTGTCCGGGTTCAAGATGGAAGATCTTGGGTTCAAAAATAAACCACTCCTTTGGGGGCATCAGCTCTTTCTGTCCTTCGTGATATGCCGGAGCCGTGGTGTAGTCCGAGCTTTCATCGCCGGTATTCGTTACGACAATTGAGGGAAGAAGATATATTGAACCCGGTTTGATCAAGGAGTCTACGACAATCTTTCCTGTTCCAACTCCCACCCCTATAGATGCGTTAGCAGGTGTTTGAACAGTCAGGAGGGCAGTTAAGGTGATGATTACCGCAATGTAAAATTTCACAAATACATCTTATATTAAATCTTGAAAAAACCAAACTTAAAGAGCAACGGCTTGTACGATGACGTCAACGCTTTGTTGAGTGTATGTAGAGGAGGAGTTAGGAACAGTAAGCTCAAGGTCAAAATCTTGTGTTCCGCTCGCTGCAATTGAGGCGGACAAAGTCTGGTAATTCACAGTCAGTGCGGTGTAGTTTGTAGGAGGTGTCGAGCATGAAGCTGTACAGAATTTGTGTACATATTGGTCCGATCCGGCCGTTCCGGCAAGTGTCCACCCCGTACTGTTCTGTCCCTTTATATTTAATTGAGACGTGATATTTCCGGCGTTTGTTGCTGTCTGGGTGTCGGAGAGTGTAATCGTACTTTTGGAGGATCCCAGGCTCATTGTTCCGTATGTGACAGAGTTATCAGATACCGTGACGGAAACGTTCTGAGCGGTTACTGTGGCGGTTACTGTGGCCGTTTCGGCGGCTCCCGCCCTTAAGCTTGAAAGGACAAGCCCCGTGAACACTAAGATTAATGTAGGCAGCAAAATCTTACTCATTTACGTAAATTATATACATAAAAATGAGGGTGCAACAAGACTTTTTTGGAATGTTTTGACGTATTTGCCTATAAATGACATAGCCATATAATGATAGAAGTTCCTATGAAGCGGCATCTACTTAAAATTACATATCTTTTCATGTTTCTGATAGTTTGTTACCTGGGGTTAGGGATTTTTCGGGGACCGTCTGACGGGAAGTTCAGCAGCACAGTAAGCATTGTTTACGCGGCTACCGCGGGAGCCAATGACTGTGCTTCGGGAGTTAACGACAACTCAGTGGGGTCTATCGCATGGAGTTCCCCGGGAAATGCCTGTTCCAACGGATCAAGTACTACAGCTTCCGGACTCACCAGCAACTCACCTTCCAATTACCTTAAAGTTACCCAGTTCGGTCTTTCAATTCCTACAGGCTCGATAATTCAAGGAATTAGCTTTTCCGTCACCAGAAGCACTACTGCGACCAAAGGTAATAGAACTATCGATAACGCCGTAAGGGTCGTAAAAGGGGGAGTAATTGGGAGCACAGATAAATCTAACGGCACTAACTGGGGAACTTCTCCCGTGACGTACGGATCTTCCTCGGATTTGTGGGGGGACACTTGGGCGCCCGGAGACATAAATGCGGCGGGTTTTGGTATCGCTATTTCCGGCAAAAGCACGGGGACGAACAGTGTGGCCGGTACAATATCCGCGTTTGTTACCGCGACGGTGACTTACCAAGCTCCCCCAAACGCACCCACCCAAAACACACCATCGAATGGAGCTACCGGGGTATCCGTTTTACCCACATTTACAGCAAATGCGTCAGACCCAGAGGCAGATGCTCTTAGGTATAAGATAGAAATATATTCGAACAGCGGGTGCACAACAGTGGTTCAAACCAACGATCAGTCTACGAGTCAAACCGGCTGGACAGGCACGGATACAACCTGCGGTTCCCCCTCCGGGAATTGTTACACCTCCGGAGCTTCTGCAGCCTTTGAAACACAAACTGCTTTATCGGGAGGGACACAATATTGGTGGAAGGCCTTTGCCAAGGATCCCGATGGCTCTAACTATTCCGTGTCTTCTCCTACGTGTAATTCATTCACGACAGCTGTACCGGTATCTGTTATTTTGACCTCCTCGGGAACAGTTAGCTATGGCACAATAGCGGCCAATTCCAGCAAGTCTACGTCTGAAATATCGCAAACACAAACGGTGCAAAACGACTCCGGGGGAACGGAAAATCTGAATATAAAAACGACGAATGCTACCGGCGGCACACTTTGGACATTAGGATCTTCGACGGGAAACAACATTTTCGTGTTTGAGTTCAAAGCTTCAGGTGATGCCGACTATACAAAATTTATCACCCCGGGCAGCTACCAGACCTTTGCAACAGGGGTAACAGCTTCTTCGACAAAAGATTTGGATTTGAGAATCACAACGCCGACATCTTCATCCGATTACCAGCAAAAATCTATTACCGTAACCGTTCAGGCGGTAGCTCCGTAAAGATTTGTTACAAAAGTTCAAACGTTCTTAGCATTTCCTCGTAAGCGCCCATATAAGTATTTTTACTAGCTTCATCTACAAATCTGTATCTTAACGAATATCTAATCCCGCCGTAAATAAATTCTGTCATCACCGCGCGCACTCCCTCATAGTCATATTCGTATCTAATTGCGTTTTGTTCTGCAACAACCACGTCTGTTTTGTTCGGAATTTTAGAAGTTATAGGGTTGGTCGCCAGGTCTTCGTTAATGGTGTAGTTGCCCGCTTTCTTTGTAAAAACTGCCAGTTCCGCGCCTTCTTCCAGAATAGGGAAACCTTCAGAAATCTTATAATTGGGGCTTGTGACGGTAGTGCCGTTTATAACTTTTGTTGCTACCCAGCCTTTGGGGTACGAAAAATTATAGCCGTCTCCCATAGCCGAAGCCGTTGTTTCAGAGTCTTTCCCCACCGTGACCGGCTGCAAAACCTTCAGTGTTTTTATTATTTTTTCGGCAGCTGTTTTGTTTTCTAGGGTACCTTCAGAAACAGTTATTCTAAGAACTCTTCCTTTAAAAAGAAGTGAGTAGGAGTAGTTAGCCCTTTCGCCTTTTTGTTTTACCTCAAACCCGTCTAAGGTACCTGCTGAAAATTCTTTTACATACTCATAATTTTCGGTGTCGTCTTTCATAAGGGCCAGTTCTTCAAAAGTGGTTTCCGGAAGGTCGGGTTGATATAAACCATAGACTTGAAAATATTTAGTAGGAGGACCTTCATTGTCGCCGTAATTTTGAATGTAAAAATTGTAAGACTCCAGTTTTCCGGTTGTGGCGTTAAAATTAGGAGATTTTATAACGTGAAGATTTTCCGGTACGCTCAAGGAAATTCCGAGTTCTTCAAACACGTACTCTTTTTCTAATATGATGTTTCCGGTATTTTCAGCGGGTACTGTGTTTTCCGGTGCTGAAAATTTGAGGTAAAGGTAAACAGGCACAAGAATCAGTAAAATGGCGCCGACGGCAATCAGTAGTATTTTCTTCATGAGGTGAGTATATAAAAAAGGGGACAATTTGGCTAATGCGTTTACGCGTTGAACTCTTCAGATTTCAACTGCCCAACTTCTTCCTGAGTTAACATGCGGTATTTTCCGACTCTCAAATTGCCCAACTCTATTGGTCCGATGGATAGGCGGTTCAACATTTTTACGGTAAGTCCAACGTCTTTACACATTTCACGGATTTGCCTTTTCATCCCCTGAAAAAGAGTAATTCTGAATGAGTCGTAACCTATACGCTCGGTCTCTGCGGGTAGGGTTTTTTTATCATATACAGAAACGCCTTTGGCTAATTTTTCCAACTGCTCATCAGAAACAGGTTCTTCGGTTGTAACTTCATACACTTTCGGTAAATGATAACGGGGGTGTGTCAGTTTAAGTGCTAAGTCCCCGTCGTTGGTCAGAATTATTAATCCCGTGCTGTTCTGATCTAGGCGGCCGATAGGGAAAAGCCTTTGCTCTGAAGTGACCATACTCACAACATTTCTCCTTCCGAACTCATCTTTGGCCGTTGAAATCACTCCTGCCGGTTTGTTGACTGCGTAATACTCGAACCTGTTTTCAGGTACTAGTGGCTCTCCTTTATAGGTAACGGTGTCTCTGTCCGGGTCGACAGTATCGCCGATCTTAGCAGGGTGGCCGTTTATGCGGACTCCCCCACTTGCGAGTATTTCGTCACTTTTTCTGCGGGAAGCTAGTCCACAGAGTGCGAGGTATTTGTTGATTCTGACTTGCATGGTTGTATTGTACCAGTTGATAAGTTACTAATTAGAAGTTTCAGTATTTTGTCTATTCGCATTTTTAATATAGTTTATAGAAAAATCAACAATGTCATCTTTTTCGTAAGGAATGTCAGGTTTAATTTTAGTTTCCTCTAATGGCTTTTCCTCTCCCTTTAGAAAAAACCTCCATGTAGGAATACTTACTACGTAGTTGGTGTTGTTATATTCAAACTCGTATTTTATAGGACCCGCACTTCCCCCCTCTGTATCAGTACCGATTATGACGCAATCTGTTCCCGCTTTCATCGTCGCAGTAAATCTTTCTGCTGCACTAAAAGTTTTACCGGATACTAATATTACGATAGGTTTATCATAAAATATCTGTTTCTCTGCTCTGGCGTACATATCGGTGCGTCTCAGTCTGCCCTCAGGTGCGATTTTTACAGTCGTGCCTTCGTAATGTTCTCCTTCTTTTATAAAATATTTTTCAGCAAAAAGTATTGGGTTCAGTGCGTTCCCGCCTCCGTTTTCTCTTAGGTCTATTATCATTCCCTCACTAACGTCTTTATAAGGTAAAAACGCATTTTCCAAGCTCTCAATTTTTGAACCGGAAAAGGTAGGTATTTTTAGGTAAAGGACACCATCGATTAATTCACCGGAAGGTTGTCTCTCAGGCTTAGAATAATATTCGTCGCTATTATTTAGAACGATGGATTTATCAAGCTGAGCATGAGGGTTGTGTAATAACTTAACTAGTAGTGATATTTCGTGTAGCGGGTTTTTAGGCTCGATTCTTGATACATTTTCCATATATTCATCGTACTCAGCTTGGTTAAGGAAAGGGTATATACCACTTATACATGTAAGCACTTTGGACGGAAGGTCTTTTCCTTGTTCGTTTTGTTCTCCCGTTGACAGTATTTTCGATAAAGCTTTTCTGTAGATATTATCTTCCAACTTGTATTCGTGATTAAGCAACTTTTCTTCTTCTTCCGTTACTCCCAGCCATTTTTCGTATTTCTCAAGTCTGACAGCGTGTTTCTCCGTACTATTGAGTATGGATATTTGAGTTTCAACGGGAGCTTCGGGGTCTAAGTAAAGTAGTTTGCGTGTCCTCACAATATTCGGCACGTCAAAAATCTTTAACGTCTCGTTTCCGTTTTCATCTTTAGTTATGGCAATGTTGTCCGGGTGAAAATCTGAAAAAACACCGGTCTCCACGAAAGCTTTTTTAGTGCCCCACATTAACTTCATCATTTCAGTTCTGAGTTCAGGATGCTCATTAAAAAAATTTGCGAATCTTGTTTCGTACTTGATGTCTTTATCCTCTGATTCCAGGGATTTTTTTAAAGTTTCGCCCTGAAATCTTTTTTGGATAGTAAAATATTTTTTATTGCCTTCTTCGTCCTGTCCAAGTACCCACTCAACAGGTATTAAGCTTTTTCCGTATATAGAATCCTGCTGTAATATCCTTTGTGATTCCTGTAACTCACGGATATTTGATTCCCCCTGACTGTGTTTGTAGGCGGTTGAGCGCTTGAGTTCTCCGTCCGGTGTGTAAGGATTAAACTCTTTAATTACCCAATCGGGGCCCAGTTCTTTTACTATTGACTGGTATCCTTTTCCAATAATTTCTCCCGGTTCTTCGGCAAACGGTAAACCCTCGATATTTGGACTCATGTTTATATTGTAGTTGTAAAGTGGAAAATTCTAAAGAGAGGTTTTATAGAAGAATGTTAGCCTGCCTATCATAATCACTAATGAAAGAAAATCACTCCCCCAACTGTATTACATATGTATAAAGTTAATTTTAGGGAGGTGATATTTCGTGAACAAAAAAATAATAATTTTAGGTACAGCAGGATTAGTATTAGGAGGATTTTTGTTATCCTCAGAAAAGGCACTTGCCTATAGAGGTGATCCATCAGTGCGGGGTCCGAATTACTCCGAAGAAAGACACGATGCTATGACGCAAGCCTTCGAAAGTAACGATTACACTGCATGGAAAGAATTGATGCAGGGTAACGGGAGAGTCTCGCAAGTGATAAATGAGCAAAACTTCGCCCGTTTTGCAGAAGCCCACAAGCTTGCATTAGAGGGAAGGATTGATGAGGCACAAACGATAAGAGAAGAACTAGGTTTAGGCCTTCAAAATGGTTCCGGCCAAGGAATGGGAAGAGGTTACGGTAGAAATATGAACCGTTAAAATTAGCAGCTGACTATGCGCCCCCGGGTACTAACACCGGGGCGTAATGTAAAATGATGAGGATACTATGGATGATAATAAAAATAAAACTGATGAAGAGATTGTAGAGCTCGTTAGTAAAGGTAACAAGGAGCTTTATGCTGAGATTATCCAGAGGTATCAAACAAAGCTTATGAGATACGCTCAATATTTAATTGACGATTATGCAAAAGCTAGCGATGCGGTTCAGGAAAGTTTTATTAAGGCTTACATTAACTTAAACGGTTTCCACACGAAAAAAAAGTTTTCGAGCTGGATTTACCGGATAGTTCACAACGAAGCTCTAAATATGATCGACAAGCACAAAAAAAGTATCGTGCTTGATGATGGAATTGACTTTGATAGCGGCATAAACGTGGAAGATTCTTATATGAAAGAGGAACTTGTAGCAAATACCCGCGAATGTCTGGATAAAATGGATTTAATATACCGAGAGCCTTTATCGCTCTACTACTTAGAAGATAAGTCTTACGAAGAAATTGGAGACATTTTAAGATTGCCTATGGGCACCGTAGCAACAAGAATAAATAGAGCGAAAGTTATAATGAGGAAAATATGTCTAACAAAAACGAACTAAACTTGGAAAATAAAATAATGGATAAGGTCTTGTCCGGCGAAGTGAAAATGAAACCCCGACTATATTTTATACTGGGTTCGGTACTTTCGTTCGTAGGATTAGTCGGTCTTATTATCGGCTCAGTATTTTTTACAAACTTAACTTTATTCTTAATAAGGAAACAGGGTCCGGGAACAGGACGACTTATACAAATGTTTGAATCTTTTCCCATGTGGATTCCTTTTCTAGCATTAGCATTTCTTATTTTGGGAATTGTGATGCTTAAAAAGTTCGATTTTTCTTATAAAAGAAATCCTTTGGTTTTAGTGCTGACCTTACTTGTAGCGGTGTTGCTGTCGGCAAAAATTATAGACTCGCTAGGTTTAAACGAAATTTGGTCCAGAAGGGGTCCGATGAGAAGGTTTTATATGAGAGATCAGGAGCAAGTGTTGGGTAAACAAGGCCCGCGTTATAACCGCTACTAGTAGTTTGGGGTGTCTGGTTGAAGACTTTTGGTGGGCGAGAAGGGAGTCGAACCCTTATCCATCAAAGTGGACGACATTTTAAGTGTCGCGTTTATACCATCCCAACACTCGACCGTAGCAATTCTTAACAAATTTACGGTCACCCATGCTTATCTATTACTTTTATAGGATTATGTGAGAAAATGTAACTGTGACGTCTCCAGAGATAGAAAAAATGGCTAATATGGAAAGCGAGTACTGGTGGCATATAGGCAAAAGATACCTAGTAAAAGCATTAATTAAGAGACATTTCGAGGACAAAAACGATTTAAACATTCTGGACGTCGGATGTGGTACGGGCGCACTAGCTAAATTTCTAACTGACTTTGGCTCGGTTACCGGCTTTGACATGTCTGCTGAAGCTATTGAGTTTTGTAAAAGTAAGGGGCTTAACAATGTTTTTGTACAAGATGTGTCAACACTCGAAGAAGCGAAACATTCTAAGAAGTTTAACCTCATAGTTGCCTTGGATTTTTTGGAACACGTGCAGGACGACATACTTGTTATGCAAAAAATCCGGGAAATGCTTTCGGAAGACGGACTGCTTTTTGTAAACGTACCTGCTCATAAATTTTTGTGGAGTGAACACGACGAAGCGCTTGAGCACAAACGTCGTTACCACCGTCTTGAATTAACTAAAAAACTTAACGACGCGGGTTTTAATATTGTCTCTAATTCCTACTTTGTAACAGTAATTTCGCCGTTAATAATTTTGTATAGAGCTTGGGGAAATATTTTTGGTAAATCAGCATACCCCAAAACTTCTTATGTTTTGCTACCTAAAAAACTTAATGACTTTTTTGTAACCCTGTTAAAAATTGAAACCTGGGTATTATTGAAAACATTCATACCGTTCGGAGTTACCCTAAATGTAGTCGCGCGGAAGAACAAAAGCTAGTCCTCTATTGCAACGAAATTTCCTTGATAACAAAAGTAGGATAGCCGATATTTACAGGCCACACGGGGACGTTTAATGGTATTGGAAAAACATTTTTAGTTGCTTTCCTACTTATCAGGTAGTGAGACTTACCTGCAGGTATAGTTACCTTTTCGTTAATCTTCTCTACTACCCCACCTGGGAATTCTAACGATATTTCTAGAGTTTTAGTCAACGTTATGTCGGATGTATTTTCAAATTCAACACGCCCACTTTTTATACAGTAGAAAGCTGATGTTTGGTCGTACAAACAATTTCCAGATATATAGTAGAAGACATACGTCGGATTATAGGGAATATTGTTAAACGCAGAATATAAACGCAGATTGTAATAGTCATACTCTTTTTTTGAGTCTTGTAGGGGTATTTGTGCAAGTTCTCTTTCAATGTTTGCTAGTGTTGTTGCATCTAGTTCTTCCGCATTAATCAAAAGGCCCGCGAATCCTTCTTCAATTATTTCTTTCAAAAAAAGTTTGGGTTCAAGTTGATTAACTTTGTGTTGCCAATAATTTGCCGCTCTCCACTTTTCTGCTCCGGTGCCCCATTTTATTCCGTCTGTGAGGAGTGCGAGACGCATCATTTTTTTGTCAACGCCTTCAGGATACTGGCCAAGCGGCAGTGTGTATATTTTAGCGTTATCCCCCGTTATTTTCTCGATGTTGTCGACATACTTTACTAATGATCGGTATTCTTCCGGACTCTTCGTAAAATTTTGCATTACACCGAGAGAAATTTGGTCATACAGTGCGATGGGAAGAATTAACCAGGCTACAAGTGCAGAAATTTTTTGAGATTTTACACGTTCCAGTATTAGTCCGACAGCTACAAGGGAAACAAAGGCGATAAAAACACTTACCCTATTCATAGATCTAAAAGTCGGGTTTATATATGTGGAAACAATTACTGCGAAACCGCCTACTGTTCCAAATAATATTGAAGCTAAATTTAATAGACCCAGTAAGTCCAATTTTGCACCCGTTTCCTTATCCGATTTAAACAAGTTAGGTTTAAAAGCAATCCAAAACAACAGAAAAATAAACCCCAGTGCAGCCGTCATGCCCAGTGCGGCATATTGATTCTCGTTTGTTATTGATGAGCCGAAGCTCATATAACGTTTTTGTATCTTATTAAGAATGTCTAAGTTGTGATCTTCGAAAGGAAGAACAAGCTGAGCAATTTTTAAACCGTATTCTTCAGTGTCACGCGCCAGCCTAACTGTAGCATTTAGATTTGGTCCGTACTTTTGTGCATATATTAAAGCCGGTAGATAGTTTAAGAAAAAGAAAAATAAGGTAACTATGGGTAGTTTTGCCAGGTAAAGTAGGAGTTTTTTGTCCCACCCCTTAGATATAGCAAACAAGCCACCCAAAATAATGAAAAATAATGAAAGAAAAGTGTAATAAGCACCACTAGACGCAATCAAAAGTGCGAATAAAATAATTGTCTGCCACTTCAATTCAACTTTTGATGCTGATAGATAGGCTGCATAGACAGCGAGAGGAACAACATAGTACGCCGCAAGAAATAAGTGGTTCACCCCTCTTAAAAAGTGGTACGGTAAGAACGTGTAAACAAGCGACAAAGGTATTGCTACTTGTGTTGTTAACCCCAGGCGTTTCATAACAAACACAGAGAAAAGCGTGACTAGAGGAAAGGACAGGATAAAAAAAGTGTTTACACTCTCGTACCAGTTGAGACCTAACATTATTAAAAACTTAATAATTAGGAGATGCGCAGTTTCTGTGAGTGGAAAATCATGAAGAGTCTGACCGGTAGGAGCACCGAGATTTGGATTAGACACCCACCATCCTGTTGCTTCAATATTTTTGGCAAAATTATAATGAACGATAGCGTCGCCTGTGTAGTTTAGCGGTAACGATGGGTCAATTTTAAATATACGAAAGATAAGCAACACTAATATTAGGCTAAGTGACGCGGCGAAAAAATACGTCTTAGCTTTACTCATAGTTTTAACTATAGTGTTTTTTTAGTAAAAGAAAAGTTTTGGCTGTTATTGCGGGCCGTGCCATCACCGAATTCTGCTCATTTTTTCTGGTGGGCGAGAAGGGAGTCGAACCCTTATCCACCGAAGTGGACGACATTTTAAGTGTCGCGTGTATACCATTCCACCACTCGCCCAAATCCCTCATATTTTACTCAAACTTTCTTAAACTTTCCAATGTTTCTTCCCCTATGGCTTGATTTTAAGCTATGACAGTTTGGGCACAATATACGCAGATTTTCTATTCTATTATCCCTTGGGTTGCCGTTGATATGGTCAAGCTCTACCGGTACCCTACCACCACCCGTGCTTTGGTGCCAACCGCATTCTTCACACTCAGCGAATTTTATGCCCTCAGTAAACAGGCGCTTCTTAAGTTTGTGTGATTGGAAGTTGGAATTTTCTACCAAAATTTCATAAAGCGGCAATCTGGGTTTGTGTCCAATTTTTGTACCTTTACTCCATAGTTTCCCGGTAAAGTGCGAAGTGTCCAAACTGTAAAGCTTGATATACTTTTTTATCTGTTTGTAGTTGCCACCTGTTGGTTTCAAATTCAACTCTTTTAGAACACCTCTAATACTTTTGTTTGAACTTACAGCAACGACAAGTTGTTGTTTATTCCAAGTTTTTTTACGCATAGAGCACAAGTCGTTAGTAAAAACTGTCTACAGAAAGTAACATGGCGAAGTCACGTTCGTTTTTGCGCCCAAAACAATATGGCGCCCCCGGAGGGAGTCGAACCCCCAACCTCTTCCTTAGAAGGGAATTGCTCTATCCTTTGAGCTACGAGGGCATAGCAACATTGTATTTATACTATCAAATAGCCCAAAACTCAACAATTATCGTTAAACGTGCGTCTCTCAGGGGGTTTATTAAAATGTTGTTAGAAAAAAAAGAAAGGCCGGATCAGTATTGTTAACTAATCCAGCCTTTGGCCCTAAATATGAGCTTTGTAAAGTTCCAATCCCTGCTCATAACTTAGGATTTTTTCGTCGTCGAACCATTCTTCTGGGGGTTTTCCCTCCCAATTTTCGTCTTCGTACACTTCAATTAGATACCAGGCTCTTTCCGACTTGTAGTAAGCAGGCACGAGTTCTACGTCCACCGGAAACCCGTTCTTTTCTTCAACCCAGCGGATTGTTCGGGTGCGATTAATGAAAAGCAGACCCTCAGGAATTTTTACGACACTGACATCTGCGTTTACCCTATTCTGTCCGTCGTTCCTGACGTTTTTCAACTCGGTCAGTTCCAAAATCATTTCATAGTCGCCAAAATGATCAAAGGGACCTACGTACTTTCCTGTAATCTGACCCTCTTGTAGATTATTTTCAGCATCAGTCATTTCTCTCTCCTTTGTGGGTTTTGTGTGTAGCGTACTATAAGATAATGAATTAGTAAAGTGAGCCCTGTGTTATTATTATTTTTATGATGCAACAAATTATTAGTCTACTTAATCCATGGGTAATTTTTGGTTTTGCCGCGCAGTTTGTGTTTTTCCTAAGGTTTGCGGTCCAGTGGTACGTTTCCGAAAAGAAGAAGGAAAGCGTTATTCCGGTCGCATTTTGGTACCTTAGCTTGGTCGGAACAATTATGATTCTGGCCTACTCTATATATAGAAAAGATATTGTTTTCACGACCGCGTCGGTACTGAATGCTTTTATCTATATTAGGAATTTAGCTTTGATAGGGGCTAAGAAGAAAAAAGAAAATCAGGCTGTAGAAACGCAGCTCACTGTTTAAAGCATAAAAATAAAAGCGTCCGTGAGTGGTTTCCCAGTCAAAGACGCCTTTTGTTACGTATTACCACTTCCAGATTTTACTCAAATTTGGAAATCTGTATTTCCAATATTCTCTGTGCAGCCGAAAGTCGGTAATGGAATAAGCCAATACTGAAACGAGGGTCATAACCGCACCTGCTAATCCAAGCAAATCGATTGGTCTGAAAGCCGATGTCATCTCGCGTAGTCCAAACACCACCAGAATGAAGTACACGAGACCAAAAAATCCGCCAACCATGATGCCAGTTATTGACGCATCAAAAACTCGCGGCTTCCACCCTTTTGCATCCTCGCTTACCCACCGGACATATCCCTTGTGGGTGTCCGTATCCTGAACATACATGCCGAACATTTTCTCCTCCTCTTTGGTTATTTTCGGTCAAAGAAACCGAAGTACTGTCCGGACAACCTGCTCTAGCCGTGCAGCTTCTGGGATTTGTACTTCCTGTACGCCTTCTTTAGGAGGGTATCTGTGACCTCGTGAATAATATAAAACATACCCGCCATACCCCAGGTTATGTAGGTAGCCCAGTCGGCAGGGTTCAATATTGTTCCTGGGCTTTGTTCAATGCGCACGAAAACAATAATAATGATAAACACAACCCCGCAAACCGCGCAGAAAAACGCAATCAGCAAAGACCCCATTAAAATAATCTTTACTAGGTCTTTTGCGTCTTCCCGTATCCACTGTTCATAGCTCTTGAGCCCATACATATTTTCGTCCCTCCTCTTAGTTATTCCAGGTCTTGGATACGCTGGCTTTTACTGAATAGTTTCCTCAGTTCAGATAACTTCTCGTCCCTGTAGTTTTCGTACGCTTTCGATAGGATTGTCTCCGTGATGCCATGAACGAGCATAGACACAACTGCTGTCCCCCAGCTTAAATTGGTTACCAATTCGAACCGGGCAAGTCCGTCCTGCACTTCGGGCGCGTTGACGTAAAGGATGAGGAATACAATCCCGCAAATCATACTAAAAAAAGTCATCAATGCGGACGCTACATAAGTTGACCTTTTCCTGCTACTTACATCTTCCCGTATCCATTGGTTATAACTCTTGTACATTTTTCCGTCCCTCCTTTGAGATTTTTTTCTGATTGTGAAAAAGGTTGATTCCCGCCATTGTAGCAACGCCTTTAAAATAGTCAATTTATATAAACCCTGTTTTTATGGGGGAGACAGTTTATCTGCAAACGGCTCTCCTTCACATCCGGCTGCTTAACAGCAAAAAATTGAGGCGTCATTTCGGTTTCCCGGATGAAGACGCCTCGTTAGTTTATTTCTCGACCTGGCAGGTACTCTATTCTACATCTGTGTTCAAAGTTCGGATGTGGACGTGCGTGGCTCTGTTCTCTTCTTTCTCGCGTTGAATTTGAACGTCCACATACTCGTTGTAGAGGTTACGGGTGGTATAATAGAAAATCACGATTGAAACCGCAACGACACTCGAGTTTATAGCTACCCAGATTCTAATTGCCTGGTCCTCGATAAAAAAGCCGGGTTGGGCAATTTTTAGAAATATCAAAAATGGCAACGGCCCGACCAGCCAGATTAAGAAAATCAGCAGTGACACCGGACGAGCCCACTTTCTGATTCCCTTGCTCTCTTTCAAGACCCATACCTCGAAAGCAGTGTTCATTTTCCCTCCCTTTCTACGTGCCTTTCTGATTAAGGATGATTTTAGAGCATATTAGCAGGGGTATATTAACTTAGCAAACGGGTATATGTTTGAAAATATTATGGAGCGGCGGACCGGGTTCGAACCGGCGACCTTCTCCTTGGAAGGGAGACATTCTACCACTGAACTACCGCCGCAAATTACCTGACTATTCTACATTATAGCAGGGATTTTCCAACAATTTTGCAACCGTCCCTTTAAAAAGCTACTCTACTCTTCTCAACAAGTCCCTTTTCTTCTGTTCATACTCTTTTTTACTTATCTTTCCGCGGTTTAGCAGTTCGCGGTACCTGTTTAACCCCTTTTCATAGATGTTCATCTTGGAATGGTCCACTTCTCCTTCCTGGTGAAGCTTAGAGTGGGCGTGATATAGCTTTTGATCCAGTATTTTTTTGGCCCGGACACCCGTCTTTTTCCCCATAAATTTTACTATCAGGTCGTCGGTGCCCGTAGTTACAATTTCAAGGTGTGCAAACAGGAGGGAATGATGGAGGGTAGCCTGAGCAATTTGGTTATAGGATATCGTTACTTCTCTAACCACGAACCACTTACGCTTACGGTAGGTCAGGAGGTCGTCGTAGATGTAAAGCTCGGGCGGCCAGATGGTGCGGTTTAACGTCGGGTTTCCCCTCAGCTTCAAAAGTAATATTGACATTAGTTACATAATCCTAGAAAGTGTCGGAAAAATCAACGTCTCTCTCGAGTTCGGGTATGTAGTCGACATCAGAGGGAGCGGGTATCTTCTTTTTTCTTTTGTTTTCGAGAACGGAAAGTATTTCCGGGTCCAGTTCGGCCACGGGTTCTACCTCGGGAGTTTCGGCGTCCCCATCTACAATTATTGGTTCCTCGCTTTTCTTTATTGGATTTTTTTTATTTTTGGGCATATATAGTTTGTGTAAACTTTATACTATCTCGGACGAAATATATATACGATGTATAATAAATAAATGCAAGAGTCAACTTACGATTTAATAATTATCGGTGGAGGGCCTTCCGGACTTACCGCCGCAATATATGCTTCTCGTGCACTGTTAAAAACACTTGTCATTGCAGGAAATCCTGCGGGTGGGCAATTAGTTATTACTTCTGATGTCGAAAATTTTCCCGGATTCCCCGACGGTATTATGGGACCCGAACTTATTGCCAATATGCGAAAACAGGCGGAAAGATTCGGAACATTATTTAAGGACGACAACGTTTTGTCTATTAAGGGTACGTTTGAAGAAGGATTTGAACTTACTTTGGACTCCGGAGAAAAAGTTTCAACCAAAACCATAATAGTTGCTACCGGGGCTTCGGCCAGATGGCTCGGGCTCGACAGTGAAAATAGATTAAAAGGTAAAGGCGTATCTGCCTGTGCAACATGCGACGGGTTTTTCTTCAAAGACAAAGTTGTTGCTGTTGTTGGTGCCGGCGACGCCGCAATGGAAGAAAGTACTTTCTTAACTAAATTTGCTTCTAAAGTTTATTTACTTGTACGAGGGGACGAAGAAAAAGTTAAAGCGAGCAAAATAATGTTAAAGCGCGCGTCCGACAATCCAAAAATAGAATTTTTATTTAACACTGAAGTTAAAGAAGTGCTCGGCGAACGCAATGTTGAGGGACTCCGTGTTTTAAACAATAAAACCAGCGAGGAAAAAGTTATGGATGACGTGAAAGGCTTATTTGTTGCAATAGGACATGATCCAAACACCTCGTTTTTGCAGGGATTTATTGAGCTGGATGCAAAAGGTTACATAGTCGTGAATTCAAATACCAAGACTTCTAAAGAGGGTGTTTTAGCCGCGGGTGACGTAGCCGATCATCACTACAGACAGGCAATAACAGCTTCCGGAATAGGTTGTATGGCCGCCCTTGACGCCGTAAGACTTCTCGCTGACCACGGTGTTCAGGTTAAACCTGATGCTTACTAGACCCGGGCTATTACTTAAAAAGTTCGGATTCGAAAAAGTTTTCCTCATCGTACTGCTGTTATTAAGTTTTTTTGTGCGTGTTTCCGGATTAGGCTATTCCCATTACTACGGTGACGAAATAAAAACGCTTTATCTGGATAAGACGGTTACGGCGTCTAAATTTTTATTGGATCAAAGAAAAGGCCCGGTGCAATTTATCGCGACCTGGTTTATGGAAAAAATTTCCGGAGGTTACGACGAGATTTTTATACGGTTGCCTTTTGCTATTGCTTCAGTAATATCAGTAATAGTTTTTTACTTTGTTGTAAAAAAGCTTTTCGGCAAAAATCCCGCGTACTACTCCACCACTATTTACGCTTTCTCCGGATTTAGTGTGGCGTTCGGCCGTACGGCCCAGTATCAATCTTTCTTAATGTTGTTCGGATTTTTATCTATTTTGTTTGTTCTTTTGTCTAAGGAGAAGAAAAAAAGAATTTATCTTCCGGTTGCTGCCCTATTTTGGGTCTTATCTGTGTATAGCCACTACGATGGAGTTTTTTTTCTGATTCCTGCGGTTCTGTTTTATACGCAGAGTAAGCAGGACCTCATTACTTTTTTAAAATACTTTTTTCTGCCCTCGTTTTTACTATTGCTGCCGTTTTACCTTCCATACATACTGAAGGGTTACTTAGCTTCCAACACGGTAAATTACGTGTCGAGACGTATGTCGGGAAGCGGATATTTACCTAATAATTCGGCATATACGGTGGGTGTCTACAACCCTTTTAATATTTTTTTAATACTGACTCTGCCGGGACTCATTTCCTTTTTTGCCAAAGGCGGCCGCAAGATTTACATGGTGCAAATTTGGTTTGTAGCAACGCTGGGATTTTACGAGCTGGTTATTAAAAATCCGGGCACCCATATTCAAAACTATTTGGTGCCGTTGATAATTTTAAGCGGTTACATAATTTCTATTTCCGGTAAATACGCACGTTACATTGCGTCGGTTTTATTGCCTTTGTACATCGGAATTTCTTTTTATACTTTTGTCCCGTCTCTAAATACAGGGTATCCGTGGAAGCAGTCGTCAGTATTAGGTTTGAACTTAAATAAAATTGAAAAAACTTATCAACTCTTTCTGTACGGATTTCCCTATAACCGTGGTTGGGATCAGATCAAAGCCTACTTCAACAACAAGAATGACGTGAACGGTGTTTATACAAATGATAATGATTCATATGCCGACTTTTATCTGAGGGGATTTGCCTACACGCGCCCGGGACCAAACTTTTTGCCACTATATTACGTTCACATTCTAGACAATCAGGAAATCGACAATCCTAAAGAGGATTTCTTAACGGCGAACTTATCAAAATACCAACTCGAATCCGAATTTTTTGTGGAAGACACGAAGGTCTCCCAGATTTATAAGCTAATCAAGTGAGCTTTAAGCCAACATTTTAGCGACGTTATCCCAGTTGACCACATTCCACCAGTTAGCAATGTAATCCGCACGTCTGTTTTGGTATTTAAGGTAATAAGCGTGTTCCCACACGTCCAGTGCCAACAAAGGTTTATAGCCTTCAGCCAAAGGAGTTGCCTGATTTTGGGTGTTCATTACCTTCAGTTTGCCGTCTTTTCCCTGTACCAGCCACGTCCAGCCGCTTCCAAAAAGAGATAAGGCGCTTTTAGTAAATTCCTCCATAAAGGTCTCAAAAGAACCGGACATTTCATTAATTTTCGCAAGTAATTCGCCGGTTGGTGTTTTTCCTTCTGCGGGACCGATAATACTCCAAAACAGGTTATGGTTAAAAACTCCCCCACCGTTGTTTAACACCGCGGTTCTAATGGTCTCACCTATAGCGTTGGGCGATATTAATATATCTTCCAATTCCATATCTTCGAGAGAGGTGTCGGCTATGGCCGTAGTTAACTTGTCCAAATATGTCTGATGGTGCTTTGTGTAGTGAGTTTCCATTGTCAAAGCATCAATATAAGGCTCCAAATCATCGTACGCGTAATTTAATTTCGGAAGTTCTTTTATCATAAACTGCCCCTTTCAATATATTTACGGATGTCTATATAATATCATAAGTGCACTTTTTTGCTAGAATTTAGGTGTATATGTTTCAGAAGAACTTAACAGTAGTTTTTAAATACGCAAACATCGCAATGTTTACAGCCGTGTTCCTTTCGTTCGTGTTATTGCGTCTCATAAATCTTGGATACTCCGAATATATTCCCGATGAAACTACGGTGATGACGCCGGTAAAAAATTCTGAAATAAACACGTGGTTCTTGCTAGCTCAGAGAAAAGGTCCTGTTCAGTTTTTGGTGGCGCGGGTAGTAAATATTTTTAACATCAGTGTTTTTGACGAGTTCTCATATAGATTTCCCTTCTTTCTTGCATCGGTGTTCGGACTTTTCTTTTTTTATAAATTTGCAAAAAATATGGAAGGACAGTTTGTGGCTGTCGTGGCAACGTTATTTCTGGGATTAAACGGTATGTTGATAGCCTTTGGAAGGGTTGTTCAATACCAAAGCCTGAACCTGCTTTTTTCGTCGGCGGGTTTGTATTTTCTTTCGTTATTGAAGGATGAAGAGCACAGGATAAGGAATTCTATTTTGGGTTCACTATGTTTAACTTTGTCCATCATGTCCCATTGGGATATGGTTTTTGTTCTCCCCCCTGCGTTGTTTTTAATATTTAAGTATGTTTTGTTTTCTCCTTCTATAAGAGGTAGACAAAAAAGATCTATTATAGGTGCGTTGTCGCTTCCGGTGCTAGTGCTATTTATGCCGTTTTTTATAAATTATTCAGGCGTTGCTTTGTCAGATGCGGCTAATATAGGCTATTTCAAAACACGGATAGGTCAGGCCGAAGTTTCCCCGGAAAATATTATGCGCAACCTCAAGGAGTACGTCACAAAAGTTGAATTGTATAATCCTTTTGTGTATTTATATGCCTTGGGAGCGTTGGCTTTCGCAGGACTTATCGGTTCAAAGCGCGCGTACTCTTATTTTTACTGGTTTTTACTTTCGCTGTCTGCTTTTATATTTTTTGTTATAAAGCCGGGAACGCATGTTTATAATCTTTTTTACCCGGCTGTAATACTGGCCGCCCTCGGTGCGCAGTATTTTTATCAGTTGTTTAAAGGTTTATTATCTAAGGCAGTTGTTGTTGCGCTGGTAGCCCTTTTCTCTTTTTTCGCGTATCAGGGTTATTTATTGTTCGCAGAACCCGCAGTAGATTATCCATGGTCGCAGGAGGTTATTTTAGGCCATAAGACGAGGCCGTATTCTCAGCAAAGCCTCCCCAACAACATTATCGGCTTCCCTATTTACAGGGGTTGGAAGGAAGCTGCCGAGTTTTTGGCGGGCGAGAATGCAAGAAACGGTTCCGATTTGCCTTACGTAACAAACGAAGAGTCCAGTATCGGAGGTTTTTATCTACCGCTCAGGTACGGAAAAGAGGGCGAGTATTATGCCATTGGCGTTAAAAGACCCCTATCTTTTGTTAACGACTACACTTTTCCGTCGATTAAAAATAAAAAGACGGTAAAACGGATAGAAGTTTACGGGGAAAATACTATGAGAATTTACAAAGCGAGCGTAAATGAACAATAAGTTGCTGAAGTTTATTAAAATAGCGGTGGTAGTGGCGCTATTTCTGATGGCGTGCTCGTTGCGGCTAGAATTTTTTAGTGGCAAGGGTAACGATATTTATGCTTACGAAAGATCTGTCGAAGACCTTTTGTCAGGTATTAATCCCTATAAATTCACAGTTAAAACTTACGAAACAACAGATGACCTTGGCAACCATGGCTACGCTTATCTTCCCCTATTAATGTATCTGAACTCTTTTTTCTACGTAATATCCAAACTTAGCGGTGTTTCTTTCTATGTTTTGAGCAAAATTCCCATACTTTTAGCAGATGTAGGAGTCGGTCTGATATTGGTTAAGTTCTTGTTCCGTAAAAACTATCCCGCGCTTTTGGGAGCTCTTCTTTTTTGGTTTTGGAATCCGTATTTTTTTATGAAGAACAACTACGTTTACACGGATCCCTTACCTGTATTTTTATCCCTATTGGCTTTATATTATTTGGACAAGGACGACGTTCTTGCGGGGGCATTTTTGGCTCTTGCGGTTGCGGCAAAGCCTTATTCATTGATTTTTTTACCTCTTTTTCTGTTGAAAGCTCAGAAGCCTTTAAAGCTTGTGGCTTCGTCCGCTCTGGTGGGAGTCTTTCTGAGTCTTCCATTCCTCAGGTCCTGGTACGATTTTACGACTTACCTTAACGGGGCTGTATTTGTACATGGGGAGCGGATCGTTCAGGGGCGTCCTTTTTTGTGGTTTATAAGTTACTACGGGAAAGTAGAGTTAGTTAGAGTAATACCTATCAAATATTATGTATATGCTTCCATGTTTGCGGGCTGGTTATTTACTGCCATCGCATTTTTGATTTTTAAAATTAAAGAAAAGTATCTTTTGGCAACTGTGTGTCTACTGTTTTTTTACTTTTTCACCCCCGTTCTGAACCGCACATATATGCTGTGGTTGATGCCGGTGTACGCAATTGCCTTGTACGGTGTTATGGAAAAAAAATTGTTACTTTATTACTTTTCGCTTCTATTTTATTGGGGTTTTTACTACGTATATTTATTTTATTGGAAGGAAGGTTTCCACATCTGGCATCCATAAGGTTGTCAAATAATTTGCGAACAGTTTTTGTAATCTCGGTATTATTTTTGCTTGCGGCTCCTTTTAGATTTATAGATCTGGGCTATTCTGATTATATCGGTGACGAAAGAAAAGCTTTTATCCAACCTCTTAACGCACAAAGTCTGCAGGATTTTTTTATAACCCGCAGAAAAGGCCCGATGCAGTTTTTGGTCTCGGAAATTCCTCACTTTATTACAAAAGATTTTAGAAACGAATACGCTCAACGGTTTCCTTTTGCGGTACTTTCGGTATTCTCGGTTGCCGCCCTTTACCTTATGATTAAAAAGCTTTCCGGAGACGGTTTGGCGGCGTTTATCTCTTCCCTACTCTATCTTGTAAACGGCTTTATAGTAGGGTTTGGAAGGATAGCTCAGTACCAGAATCTAAACCTTTTGTTTAATTTTTTATCGATATATTTCTATTCAGATCTTTTATTTAAAGATAAGAAGTTAATCCGTAGCACTTTTTTGGGTACGTTTTTTTTCAGCCTTTCTACGTTGTCACACTGGGACGCGATTTTTATTATCCCGATAGTTTCATATATTTTTGTTAGATTTTTAGTTAACAAAGCACACACAAAGGATTACAAGCTAAGAATTTTATTATTGAATTTTATGTTGGGGTGTTTGTTGCTGCTTCCTTTCTTAATTCCATATCTGTTGGCCTTTACGGGGCTTTCAGACAATCAGGATTACTTCGGGAGAAGGGTGGACATAGGATTCCACAGTCTTGGAACTTATTTAGAACTTATCCGCCTGTACAACCCGTTCTACACTTTGCAGTTTGTTTCAATTGCTGCGCTCTTCGGCATTTTACGTTTCAAAAAAGCGCTTCCGTACATTTTGTGGTTCGTAATTGCGTTTTTAATATTTGAGTTTCTGGTAAGAAAGCCCGGTACACATATTTATAACTTCGTGCTTCCGGTTACTATTTTGGCAGGATTGGGAATAGCCGGAGTAATACACGCTTTTCCGCGGTGGACGAAGATTCTCCCGGTAATGCTTTTAATTCCCGTATTTACCTTCCTCGGATATCAGTCGTATTTTATTTTTGTAGATCATGTCGATGAATATCCCTGGGAGCAAAAAGTGTACTTTGAAGAGCTTAGAACCAAGTATCCAAACAATAACTATGTAAAAAAACTACCCGTGCTAATAACCCCCGAATATACAATAGAACAGAAACTGCCTCTTTTCGGTTTCCCCCATTATAGGCATTGGGACGATATAAATACCTATGTTAATTCCCGTAACGACGAGACCGGGGAAGACTATGGCTACATCTCTAACGAAGATAAAACCATTAGCGAGTGGTACATGGATGCAAAATACCGCGTAACTGGTGGATTTTACATAATTGCGGTAAAACATCCGGTCAACTTTGTGCAGGTATCCGCTTTCCCTCAGTTCCCGGGTAAAACTGAAGAAAGAAGAATAATGAATAATGACGACTGGGTTGTTAGAATATACAAGGTAAATAAAGATGCAACTAAAAAACGGATTGTTGAGTAAAATCGTAAAAAGCAGGTATTTCACCGGAGCGGCCGTCTCTTTGTTTCTTTTTCTACTTCTACTTCCCCCATCAGTAAAAATAGATTTTATGCAGAATGACGACTGGGTTTACTACGGAATGGTAGAGAATTTTATGAAACTGGATTTCAGGCTTGATCCGTTGTCGGCCCCTACATTTTATACGCAGGGCGTGCTTGGTACACTATTTGCGTGGGTGTTCGGTCTTGAAAGTTTGCCGGTCCTTACTCTTATTATTTCCGTATTATGCTTTTTCGTTTTCTACGTAATTTTATTAAGACATTTTATTTTGGGACGGTTCGAGTCAGTGCTGGTGTCTTTACTAATGTTTTTTAACCCGCTTTTTATCTACTCCGTGTGGGGATTTATGACGGAAAATTACTTTCTCTTCTTTATGCTTCTTTCTATATTGTTCTATCTTGAAACCGTAAAGACCGGTGGCAGGAAAAACTTACTCCTTTACGTTCTTTTTATCTTTCTTGCTTTAAACATAAGACAGGTTGCTTTGGTTTTTCCGCTGTCAGGTCTTGTGTACTCGCTGTTCAAAAGGGACAAAAAACACATTTTGTTAAACCTCGGGGTTTTGGCCGGTCTCGGCATATATTACGTCCTGATTTTTCCTGCAACCGCCGAAATGATGGAGAAAAGCCTTCAGTTTCACCATCTCAAAGACACTCCTTACGTGTACTCGTTGATATACGGGTCTTTTGTGCTTGTGTCTGCCCTTCTCCTTCCCTTACTGGTGCCGGTGTTTAGAGAGAAGAAAAAGCTAAAGTGGGCGATTTTTATAGGCATAACGGTGGGTGCCTATATACTATTGAACCTCTACTTTCAGCCACAAAAAGTATCCTGGGGAGAATTTCCATACTTTGAGAATACGTTGGAACGTAAAGGGTTTTACCCAAGGGGCGTACTAGGTACTAAATACTACTTCAGATATATGTTCGATCTGTACCGTCACTGGGATTCTGCGGCGAAGATTGTTTTAAGCGCGTTTGTGGCGTACGCACTTTTGAAGTTTAAAAAAATAAACGGTTTGTGGGCGGTATTTACGATTATATATATGGGAGTTATGACTGTTACGGAAACTTACTACGACCGGTACCTCGTGATTTTAATTCCTATTTTGATTTTTCTGATTTTAGGAATAAACGGGTTTAAGTTAATACATAAAGTTTTAGTTTTACCTTTTCTGGCTTTTCTTATTTTCTATAACTATCAGCTGTCAATGGACTTTATTTTGGTTAATAAATACATCTGGAATAAATCTGAGGAGTTGATTATTACTTATGATAAAGAACCAAGGAGGATACAAGGAACTAATGCGTGGAAATTGAAGTATTTGAACGAGAGGAGAAACTATGTGTTCGATTTTACATACGATAGCCCGGAAATTAATAAGCCTTACCGCGATTTGTATACGACGGAAGAGATTAAAAAGATAGAGTTTCCGGGGAGTTT